>Ga0160437_1000055_pt1 | contig 79215 bp, 74 predicted proteins | sample HID1975I_E0MG_FD_108227 | JGI IMG/M metagenome (GOLD analysis project Ga0160437, IMG submission 108227) | Enriched soil microbial communities from UW Madison campus, WI, USA - HID1975I_E0 MG | ecosystem: Environmental > Terrestrial > Soil > Unclassified | place: USA: Madison, Wisconsin... | reverse complement strand
TGTTTTTCGAATAAAAGCTCCGAATTTCGTAATTCGGCTGTCGCCTTTTTCAGCTTGTTTATTATGTGCCAAACCATTAACATACATGCTTCTAAATTTAAAACACATAAAAGATCTATTATCTCTCCCTGATCTTTCCTGCTTAAAAAAAACTGGTCCAGGTGACTCTAATTTTATGATAATCATTATTATAGGAAACAGCCACGGAAAAACAAGCAGAATTACCAGACTAGAAAAAAATACATCAAAAACCTTTTTTATAACCCGATTTGAGGCAAATTCAAGAGGTTCTGTTCGAAACATTAATACAGGAGTATTTTCATAAAAGGCAACTTCAACTTTACTGGCTTTGGTATACAACTGAAAATCTGGAATAAATTTAATACGAATCATATTTTGTTCGCAGATTCTAATCAATTCATTAATTATTTCGATATTGTCGATATGGAGCGCAACGTACATTTCGTCGATTTTATGCTCAATTACAAATTTCGCAACATCATTAAACTGTCCCACAATTAAAGCTGGATCTACAACTTTTACTGCATCACGATTATCGAAAAAACCTAAGAAACGATATCCGTAAGTTAGGTCTTTTGCAAGCACTTTTCGAATTCCTTCTCCAGCTTCGTTTGCACCAACTATAATAAACTTTTTAAAATTATATCCTTGCGCCCTAATGTACTTTAAAAGTTTCATTGACAACAGTCTAGAAATCATTAAGAGCCCGAAAAAGATGAGATAGAAATATACCATTCGAAGTCTGGATATATCGCCGTATTTTAGATAAACAACACAGATAGAAACTATTGCTGCGTGAATTAACAGCTTCTTAATAGTTCTCCATAAAATAGATTCTATAGGCTCGACACGAACGCTTCTATTTGAGTCATTTTGAAGTAATAATGCTATCCAAATTAAAATTGCTAACAGAGAAATTGTTTTTTCTTCTCTAGACAATAATTTATCTAAACTCCCGAATCTTGCCAATGCAGAGAGAATAGTAGCCAGATTTAACAATATAATATCTACCACAACAAACAAAAGTTTGAAGTAACGCGAGATTCGGTAATGAGATAGTTCTTGTAAAATCTTCATAACTGGATTAATCTTATTCTTAAAGAATAAAATTTAAATTGCTGCAAAGTAACATTTTTAATTATATTGTTTTGTAGTTATTTTATTCTAATTATTTAAAAGTTTACTTTTAGCTTATGCAAATTAATATTGCAATCATGATAAAAATTATTTTCTTCTTTCTTGCAATTACAGCACACGTCTATTCGCAAAATTCAGGATGTACAGATCCTCAAGCTTCAAATTATAATTTGAATGCGACATTAAACGACGGCAGCTGCAGTTATAAAAAATTAAAAATTAAACCCGAGTACTCAAAAATTCTAAGCGATTCTATAAAAGAAACTTCCGGATTAATTGCTTTCGAAAATCTACTTTGGACGCATAATGACGATCACGACAAAACGATTTACGGGTTAGATTCTTTAGGAATAATCAAGAGAAAAATTGTTTTAGATGAAGTTTCAAATCACGATTGGGAAGAAATTGCCCAAGACACCGCACATATTTATATAGGTGATTTTGGAAATAATTATTCTGGAAATAGAACTGATTTGAAAATTCTTAAAATCGAGAAAAAATCTTTTTTGGATGAAAATCCTAAAATAGAAACGATTTCATTTTCTTATACTGACCAAACCGATTTTTCTGCTTCAAAACCCAATAAGACCAATTTTGACTGTGAAGCTTTTATCGTTGCAAAAGACAGTATTTATTTGTTTACCAAACAATGGAAATCTTCTAAAACTAATATTTATGCCATTCCTAATCAAGCTGGATCTCAGTTTGCAAAACGAAAAACAACACTCGACACAAAAGGTTTAATCACAGGCGCGACTTATCTGGAAAATAAAAACTTAGTTGTTTTATGCGGTTATACCAAAGTCGGAAAACCTTTTTTATATCTGCTCTATGATTTTAAAAATCAGGATTTTTTGTCTGGAAATAAAAGAAGAATTGACTTAAAACTTCCCTTTCATCAAATTGAAGGAATTGCGACGAAAGACGGACTACGTTATTTTTTGACTAATGAATCTTTGATCCGCAAACCTATTTTAAATAATCCGCAGCAGCTTCATTATTTTGATTTGACTAATTTTCTAAGTGCTGACATTAAGTAAAATTCATTAATGCAAGACCAAAAACCTTGTTCAGAATCTTTTTTTTCTTCCCTGAAAATTACTAATTCACAGCTTAATGCAACAATAAAAGTTTTTCCAGAATCAGAAAATCCATATGCTCGAAGTTCACAAGGACCATCCTTGCTAATAAAAATCTTTTTTTTCTTATTGGGAGAGACTAAGTAAATCTTTTGTACTAGATATTTTTCAAAAGGTTTTTCGTCAGGTTCTGGATCAGTAAGCATTAGTTCCCAGCCTTCTTCATTTATTTTAGGTAAATTATCTTCACCATAAAATCCATGAGTCCGTATTTCTACATTGTCTAAAAAATCAAATCCAATAATAGAATTGCTTTCTTCATTAAATTTATCCCACCATTCACCATTATCATTTTGCCTTGCAATCTTTTCTCCTGTTTTGCAGTCAAAAATTCCCTGTCCTTGACTGGATAAAACAATCAAAAATTCCTTAGCAGGTACAAATCCCACATTTTCTAATCCGCCGATTGCGAAAGTATTTTTATGCACCCACATTCTCAAGTTATTTTAAATATAAAAAATTAAAATTCAAAAATAATAATAAACTTACAAAATTTGACCCTTTTACAGAATTAAATATATTATATACTATTTTTTATAACTACTTCTGAAAACTAAAATAACTTTAACAATTCGCAAATCGTAAGATAATAGTTTACTTTTGCAAAAAGTTATGTTTTTCAAAACAATCATAACTTATAATTTATAACTTATAATTTACAAAGTGAATTACTTATCTGTAGAAAATATATCAAAGTCATTTGGCGAAAGAGTCCTTTTTGACAACATTTCTTTTGGAATCAACAAAGACCAAAAAATTGCTTTTATTGCTAAAAATGGCTCTGGTAAAACCACCATTATGAGCATTATTAATGGTTTGGACGAACCAGATACAGGACAAGTTGTACTGCGAAAAGGAATCAGAATGGCGTTTCTATCTCAAGACAATAATCTGCAGGATGAGTTAACGATCGAAGAAAGCATTTTTGCTTCGGATAATGAAACTCTAAAGATAATTGAAGCTTACGAAAAAGCGCTTGAAAACCCAAATGATGAAGAGGCGTATCAAAAAGCTTTTGACGGAATGGATCAGCATAATGCTTGGGATTTTGAAACGCAGTACAAGCAGATTTTATTTAAATTAAAACTAGAAGATTTTAAACTTAAAGTAAAAAATCTTTCAGGAGGACAAAAGAAACGCCTTTCATTGGCAATCATATTAATCAATCGTCCTGATTTATTGATTTTAGATGAGCCAACCAACCATTTAGATCTTGAAATGATCGAATGGCTTGAAAGTTATTTTGCCAAAGAAAATATTACGTTGTTTATGGTTACGCACGACCGTTTCTTTTTAGAACGTGTCTGCAACGAAATTATCGAACTTGATAACGGAAAATTATATCAATATAAAGGAAATTATTCTTATTATTTAGAGAAAAAAGAAGAAAGAATAACTTCTGAAAACTCAAGTATTGACAAAGCTAAAAACTTGTTTGTAAAAGAATTAGAATGGATGCGCCGCCAGCCAAAAGCGAGAACAACCAAATCTAAATCTCGTCAGGATGATTTTTATGTAATTAAAGAAAAAGCACAAAGCCGAAGAAAAGAAAACAAAGTTGAGCTTGAAATTAACATGGAAAGAATGGGAAGTAAGATTATCGAGCTTCATAAACTTTCTAAAAAATTCAAAGAAAAAGTTATTCTAGACAATTTTAGTTTCGATTTTCAGCGTGGCGAAAGAATCGGAATTATTGGTAAAAACGGAACAGGAAAATCTACTTTTTTAAATCTGCTGACAGGAACAATTCCGCCCGATAATGGCCGTGTTGTAAAAGGAGACACTATTAAAATTGGTTACTACACACAATCTGGAATCAATCCCAAACCGGGACAGCGTGTTATTGACATTATAAAAGAATACGGAGAGTATATTCCACTCGCAAAAGGAAAAATTATTTCAGCTTCACAATTGTTAGAGCGTTTTCTTTTTGATGCGAAAAAACAATACGATTATGTAGAGAAACTAAGCGGTGGAGAATTAAAACGTTTGTATTTATGTACAGTCTTAATTCAGAATCCGAACTTTTTAATTCTCGATGAGCCAACAAACGATTTGGATATTGTAACGTTGAATGTTCTTGAAAGTTTCCTTTTAGATTATCCTGGATGCTTACTAGTAGTTTCGCACGACCGTTATTTTATGGATAAAATTGTCGATCACTTATTTGTATTTAGAGGACAAGGTGAAATCGAAAATTTCCCAGGAAACTATTCGGATTTCAGGGCTTATGAAGACAGTGCAGATGTGGCTCAAAAAGAAGAAAACAAAGCTGAAAAGAAAGATTGGAAACAAAATAATCCAACAGGAAATCTAAGCTTTAATGAGCAGAAAGAATATCAAAAAATAGAAAGGGAAATCAAAGATTTAGAAATCGAAAAAACTAAAATCGAACAGTTATTCTCTGACGGAAAAGTTGCCGATGCTGATATTGAAAAGAAAGCAAATGAATTGCAAAATATCATCAGCAAAATAGACGCAAAAGAAGAGCGTTGGTTTGAGCTTTCTGCTAAAATTGAAGGATAATTTTTTAGTTTTCAGTCGCAGTGGCAGTTTTCAGTTTAAAGTTTAAAGTTTTTAACTAAAAAGCCTATTTTATTATATTAGCATTTTTAAAATATAAATACCACATGAAAAAATTATTAGCCGCATTATTTAGTTTAACACTATTTGTTTCTTGTGTAAGTTCGGAAAAAGACACAGCTTCTGAACCAGAGAAGGATTACAGAGAACAAAATGAGCAGGAAATCAAAGATTATATTGCCAAAAACAATCTAACTGCACAACGCACAGAGTCTGGTTTGTATTACATCATAAATGAAGCAGGAACTGGTAAACAGCCAACAGCCTCATCAAATGTTACTGTAGCGTACACTGGCTCTTTTACAAGCGGAAAAACATTCGATCAAAGCAGTAGTGCCGGTATCTCTTTCCCCTTAAATCAAGTTATTAAAGGATGGACAGAAGGCATTCCGTTATTTAAAGAAGGAGGCAGCGGTACATTGCTAATTCCATCTCATTTGGGTTACGGAAGCCGCAGCAACTCTTCAATTCCAGGAGGTTCAGTACTTATATTTGATGTAAAATTGATCAAAGTAAATTAATTCCCAATTGCAAATTTCTAAATGCTTTTTCAAATAAAATCTTATCTAAAATTTCTTTGGAAATCTAAAAACGAACATGCGGTTCACTCCCCTTTTGTTTTTAATTTACTGACAAAATGTTTTTATGATAAGAAGCCAAAGCCAGAGTATTCTATTCTCAAAAATTATAGAAAATCGCTTTTAGAAAATAAAAATTTTATTGAGGTAACAGATTTTGGTGCGGGTTCTAAAGTTTTTAAATCAAACAAAAGACAAATTTCCAAAATTGCACAGACAGCGGGAATTTCGCCAAAGCGAGCCGAATTATTGTTTCGCGTAACAAATTACTTTAAGCCAAAAAATATTCTGGAAATAGGAACTTCTTTGGGTTTGGCGACTTCTGCCCTGGCACTTGGAAACACAAAAGCAAAAGTTGTAACCATTGAAGGCTGTCCGCAGACTGGAGGCACTGCCAAAAATCAATTGGATAAATTTGAGTGTAAAAATGTTGAAACTATAATCTCAGAATTTGAATCTTTTTTAATTTCTGAAAACATTCAAGCTACAAATTACAATCTGATCTATTTTGACGGAAATCATTCTAAAAAAGCAACTTTAGCTTATTTCGAAGTTCTCCTTCAAACAATCGACAACGATTCTGTTTGGATTTTTGATGATATTCATTGGTCGCCAGAAATGGAAGAAGCTTGGGAGATTATAAAAAATCATCCTAAAGTAAAAGTAACCATCGACACCTTTCAGTGGGGATTTGTATTTTTTAGATACGAACAACCAAAAGAACATTTTATAATTCGAACATAAAAAATAAAAAAAAAAATGGCAATCATCTCTGATTGCCATTTTTTTACTAATTCAAAAAATATTTTTTATTTTTTTGCTTCTTTATTCTCTTCAGATTTTGCTCCCATTCTGTTAACAGTATACATTGGCGCAAATTTAACTTTTAAACCAGCAATTTTTCTGTTGTCTTCAGACGAAAGTCCTTCTTTTTCAACAGTATTTTTTCTGCTGTCAAGTGCTTCATACAATAATTTAATTTCATCCCAGTCTTCTCTAGAATAACTATCTTTATTGTTTTCAACTGTGTGTACGAATTGTTGGTAAACGCTATGGATATTCTGAGCATTAACCCAGCTAAAGCTCATATCGTCTCCAATTTTTCCTTCACCAAATAAAGCGTTTCTTAATTGTTGTTTTGGACTTGCTGCTGGCGGGGCCAAAAGGGTGGATACTTCATTTTTAAAGTCCTCGTATTTTGCTTTACTTGTATTTATTTTTTCAGTTTCGGCAGCATTATCTTTAATATCTGCTAAAGCTAAGTTAGCTTCTGCTGCTCTTCTGTCGTATTCTGCTTCTACAGCATTCCAATTTTCTTTTAAATCTTCGGCTTTTACGTTTTTAACCGAATCTACGTAGGTTACATAAGAATCAATTGTACGCTGTGCTTTTTCTTGTTTTTCATCTTTACACGATGTAAAGCTTAATGCTAATAATGCAATTCCTGCGGCTATTTTTATACTTTTCATAATCTTGATTGTTTAATTAATTACATTTCAAAGATACTTAAAACTCATGCCCTTAAATTACATTATTACCATATTTTTAATATTTAAAATATATTAAATCTGTAAAATTTAAAAAATAATGATAATTATATAAAACAATTAAAAAATAACATAACAGTTTTAAAATAGATAATATTTGATTTAAGATATGCAGAATGAGAATTGGATCTTGTAACAAAAACCAATAATAAGCTACTTATCTTTTTAATTCAAAAGTGTTTTGTACTTTTAAATCCAAAATTGTAAACCGAAATGGCTGAACCATTAATTAAAATAACCGACATTAAACGAAATTTCGTTTTAGGCAACGAAATTGTGTATGTACTAAAAGGAATAAATCTAGAAATAAACAAAGGCGAATATGTTGCTTTAATGGGACCTTCTGGATCTGGAAAATCTACATTAATGAATTTATTAGGCTGTTTAGACACACCAACTTCGGGACATTATGTTTTGAATGGAAAAGATGTCAGCCAAATGAGGGATGATGAATTAGCCGAAATCAGAAATAAAGAAATTGGTTTTGTTTTTCAGACGTTTAATTTACTGCCAAGAACAACAGCACTTGATAACGTTGCACTTCCAATGATTTATGCCGGCTACGGAAAATCTGATCGTATCGCAAGAGCTACCGAAGTTTTAAAACAGGTAAACCTAGCCGATAGAATGGATCACCAGCCTAATCAGCTTTCTGGAGGACAACGCCAGCGTGTTGCTGTTGCCCGAGCTTTGGTCAATAAACCTTCAATTATTTTGGCTGATGAGCCAACAGGAAATTTAGATAGTAAAACTTCCGTTGAAATTATGAAACTCTTTGGAGATATTCACGCACAAGGAAATACGGTCATTCTAGTAACTCACGAAGAAGATATTGCGGCTTATGCACATCGTGTAATTCGTCTACGTGACGGACTAATTGAAAGTGATACAACTAAATAGTTAGGCCTAAATACTATAATAATGACATTAAAAAGCAAAAAACTTTTACCTCTATTTTTATTTATACTTAACTGTGTCAACGCACAAACAAGTACACCCTTAAAAGGAAGGGTTATTATTGATGACGGATATACAGCAAGTATAATTAAGTACGACAAAACAATTGATTATTATGTTGAAGATTCTTTAAACAAACCTGTTTCTATAAAAAAATTGAAGGATCAGTTATGTTTAAATTTTCTGACAGTACGAACAAATTTCTAAAAAGCTCAAAAAATAAAAAGAAAAATGTTTTCTCATCTGAAATACCAACAGAAGACAAAAAAATAGAAAACATTGCCATACTCATTAAGATTAACAACAAAAGATACGTAGCCGCTTTTCGCTATCCAAAAAGCTAAAATTTTAAAAATCTCAGCATCTTACAATCTCAGAACCTTAGCATCTCAAAAAAAATGAAAGTATACACCAAAACAGGCGATAAAGGTACAACAGCTCTTTTTGGCGGAACTCGTGTACCAAAAGACCATATTCGCATTGACAGTTATGGAACTGTTGATGAATTGAACTCTTATATCGGATTAATCCGCGATCAGGAAATCGACTCAAGTTATAAAACTATTCTAATAGAAATTCAGGATCGTCTTTTTACAGTTGGTGCCATTTTGGCAACGTCGCAAGAAAAAGAAGTTTTGAAGAACGGCGAGCTTAGACTGAAAAATTTAGGAATAATTGACTCAGATATTGAATTATTAGAAAAAGAGATTGATAAGATGGACGAAAGTCTTCCGCCAATGACTCACTTTGTTTTACCAGGCGGTCATCCTACCGTGTCACATTGTCATATTGCCCGCTGTATTTGCCGTCGCGCAGAGCGTTTAGCTGTTCATTTAAGCCACAATGAGCATGTACCCGAAATCGCAATTCAGTACTTAAACCGACTTTCTGACTACCTTTTTGTCTTGGCACGGAAGTTGTCGTCAGACTTAAAAGCGGAGGAAGTGAAATGGATACCCAGAAAATAAATTTTCTGCAAATTCCAGATTTTTGAAATCCCAAATTCCAAAGTAAAAATTAAATTCTTTCGAATTTTTAAAGTAGAATAAAGCTCTAAAAATTGGGATTTGGAATTTAAATATTGAGTTTTCACAGACCTTTTTTGGAATTTGAAATTAAAATATTGGAATTTAACAAGAGACGTTCTTAATTTTTATTAAAATAAATCAAAATTTACTTGTCTTTTTCAGTAAAAAATTTATTTTTGCACAAACTAAACAGATAACAGATGTATTGGACATTAGAATTAGCATCTTATTTAAGTGATGCGCCATGGCCTGCTAACAAAGATGAACTTATAGACTACGCAATTAGAGCTGGTGCTCCATTAGAAGTAGTTGAAAACCTTCAGTCAATCGAAGACGAAGGCGAGATATATGAATCAATGGAAGAAATTTGGCCTGATTATCCAACAGACGAAGATTATCTTTGGAATGAGGATGAATATTAAAAAATAAACCAAAGGAAAAAGTCTCATCACAGAGGCTTTTTTTTTGGTTCAAATACATATAAATAATAAAGAAATACAATAAATCATGAGTTTCATAAACAGTATTATTAAAGTCTTTGTAGGTGATAAATCACAGAAAGATGTCAAAGCTTTACAACCTTACTTAAACAAAATTAAAACATTCGAAACTACTTTAATGAGTCTGTCTAACGACGAATTAAGAGGGAGAACTGTATATTTTAAAGATAGAATAAAAGAAGCTAGAGCAGACAAAGATGCTAAAATTGCTGCGCTTAAAGCGGAAGTAGAAAACATCGAAGACATTGACAAAAGAGAAGATCTTTATGATGCTATTGATGCTCTTGAAAAAGAAGCTTATGAAATTTCAGAAAAAACTTTATTGGAAATTCTTCCAGAAGCATTTTCTGTTGTTAAAGAAACAGCTCGTCGTTTTAAAGACAATTCTCATATCGAAGTTACTGCAACTCCAAAAGACCGCGAATTTTCAGCAACAAAACCATATATTACAATTGATGGCGAAAAAGCAGTTTGGGCTAACAAATGGAATGCTGCTGGAAAAGATATCACTTGGGACATGATTCACTATGATGTTCAGTTAATTGGTGGTATGGTATTACATGAAGGTAAAGTTGCCGAAATGCAAACGGGTGAAGGTAAAACTTTGGTTGCTACACTTCCACTTTACTTAAATGCTTTGACAGGAAACGGAGTTCACTTAGTAACGGTGAATGACTACTTGGCAAAACGTGATAGTACTTGGAAAGCGCCTTTATTCGAATTTCACGGTTTAACTGTGGACTGTATCGATAATCACCAGCCAAGTACAGAAGCTAGAAAAAGAGCTTATGATGCTGATATCACTTACGGAACCAACAACGAATTTGGTTTTGACTACTTAAGAGACAACATGGCGCACTCGCCTAGCGATTTAGTTCAGAGAAAACACAATTATGCAATTGTCGACGAGGTCGATTCTGTGTTAATTGATGATGCAAGAACACCGCTTATTATTTCAGGACCAGTTCCACAGGGAGATCGTCACGAATTCAATGAATTGAAACCAAAAATCGAGAACTTAGTTGCACAACAACGTCAGTTAGCAAATGGTTTCTTAGCTGAAGCTAAAAAATTAATTAAAGAAGGAAATACTAAAGAAGGTGGTTTCTTATTATTAAGAGCTTACAGAAGTTTACCTAAAAATAAAGCATTAATTAAATTTTTAAGTGAAGAAGGAATTAAACAATTACTTCAAAAAACTGAAAATCAGTACATGCAGGATAACAATCGCGAAATGCATAAAGTTGACGAAGCTTTATATTTTGTGATTGAAGAAAAAAACAATCAAGTAGAATTAACAGATAACGGTATTAAATATCTTTCTGGAGATACTGATGCAGATTTCTTCGTTTTACCAGACATCGGAACAGAAATCGCTGCTATCGAAAAACAAAAACTTGATAAAGATTCTGAAGCTGAAGCTAAAGAAAGATTATTCCAAGATTTTGGTGTAAAAAGCGAGCGTATTCATACTCTTACTCAGCTTTTAAAAGCATATGCTTTATTCGAAAAAGACGTAGAATATGTTATCATGGACAACAAAATTATGATTGTCGATGAGCAGACAGGTCGTATCATGGATGGACGTCGTTATTCTGACGGTTTACACCAAGCGATCGAAGCTAAAGAAAATGTAAAAATCGAAGCTGCTACACAAACTTTTGCTACAGTTACATTACAGAATTATTTCAGAATGTACAGCAAACTAGGTGGTATGACAGGTACAGCAGTTACAGAAGCTGGCGAGTTATGGCAGATTTATAAATTGGATGTTGTTGAAATCCCAACCAACCGTCCGATTGCTAGACATGACAAAGAAGATTATATCTACAAAACAACACGTGAGAAATTCAACGCTGTTATTGAAGATGTTACTGAATTATCAAACGCTGGAAGACCAGTTTTGATTGGAACAACTTCTGTAGAGATTTCAGAATTATTAAGCCGAATGTTGAAAATGAGAGGCGTTACTCATAACGTTTTGAATGCTAAAATGCACAAACAAGAGGCACAAATCGTTGAAGAAGCTGGTAAAGCCGGAGTTGTAACTATTGCAACAAACATGGCTGGTCGTGGTACCGATATTAAATTATCTCCAGAAGTAAAAGCTGCGGGAGGTTTAGCAATTGTTGGTACAGAACGTCATGATTCTCGTCGTGTAGACAGACAGTTACGTGGTCGTGCAGGACGTCAGGGAGATCCAGGAAGTTCTCAATTTTATGTTTCTCTTGAAGATAACTTAATGCGTTTATTCGGTTCTGAAAGAGTTGCAAAAGTAATGGACAGAATGGGACTTAAAGAAGGTGAAGTTATTCAGCATTCTATGATGACTAAATCTATCGAACGTGCTCAGAAAAAAGTAGAAGAAAATAACTTTGGTGTTCGTAAACGTTTATTAGAATATGATGACGTAATGAACTCACAGCGTGAAGTAGTGTACAAACGTCGTCGTCATGCTTTATTTGGTGAGCGTTTGAAACTGGATATTGCTAATATGCTTTATGACACTTGCGAAGTAATCGTAAGCAATAATAAAATGGCAAACGATTTCAAAGGATTTGATTTTGATTTAATTCGTTATTTCGGAATTACATCTCCAATTTCAGAAGCAGATTTCTTAAAATCTTCTGACATTGAAATCACTGGAAAAGTTTACAAAGAAGCTTTGGCATTCTACACAGAAAAAACTGAAAGAAGCGCTAGAGAGGCTTTCCCAATCATTAAAGGTGTTTACGAAGAGCCAAACAATCATTTTGAAAGAATTGTAGTTCCATTTACAGACGGAATTAAAACTTTGAATGTGGTTACTGATTTGAAAAAAGCGTACGACAGTGAAGGTGCTCAATTAATTGCCGATTTCGAGAAAAACATTACACTTTCTATCGTTGATGAAGCTTGGAAAAAACATTTGCGCAAAATGGACGAATTGAAACAATCTGTTCAATTAGCTGTTCACGAACAAAAAGATCCATTGCTTATTTACAAATTAGAAGCTTTTAACTTGTTTAGATCAATGTTAGACAACGTTAATAAAGAAGTTATTTCATTCTTATTTAAAGGTGATTTACCTGCTCAAGACGTTCCTGAAATTCATGAAGCAAGAGAAGTTCGTCAGAAAGAAAATTTACAATTAACTAAAGACGAAATTCCAAACAGCGAAAATATTAATCGTGAAGCTGGAGAAACACAACAACGCCAAGTAACTGAAACTATCGTGAGAGATATGCCGAAAATCAATCGTAACGATACTGTAACAGTTCAAGAAGTTGCAACTGGTAAAACAGAAACAATGAAATTCAAAAAAGCAGAAAGTCTTTTAGCTGCTGGAACTTGGGTTATTGTTAATGAATAAATTCTAAGTATTCAGTCGCAGTTTACAGTCTCAGTACCGTTTACAGTTTACACTGATACTTCAAATTCCATAAAAAAACCGACAGCGAAAACTGTCGGTTTTTTATTTTTTTTAAGCGTTTATATTTTAAATTAAACATCTCAAAACTGAATACTGAGACTGCAAACTGTGACTTTTTTATCTCGGATTCTCCTGATAATAGCGAGCTTCAATTCGTTTAATATCTTTAATGGAATTTTTAGCCCAATCCAGACGTTTTACTAAAATTTCCTCTTCACTCAATTTCCAATCAATATCTGATCTTCTTAATCTATTCGTCAAACTTTGAATGACAATCGCTGCCGAAACCGAAATATTTAAACTTTCCGTAAATCCAACCATTGGTATTTTTAAGAAACCATCGGCATTGTCCATTATTTCTTTTGATAGACCTTCTTTTTCAGTTCCAAAAAATAAAGCGCTTGGTTTTGTAATATCAAAATCTTCCAGCATGCAGTCGTTTTCGTGAGGTGTAGTTGCAATAATCTGATAACCTTTGCTTTTTAAATCTGAAAGACATCCTGAAACCGAATCAAACCTATTGATGTCCACCCACTTTTGAGCGCCCAAAGCAATTTCTTTATCGATTCTTTTTCCGAAACGCTGTTCAATTACGTTCAATTCCTGAATTCCAAAAACTTCGCAGCTTCGCATTACTGCGCTTGTATTATGCATCTGAAAAACATCTTCTACCGCAACTGTAAAATGCTTTGTACGGTTTTCTAAAACTTTTGAAAAATTGCTTTTTCTATTATCTGTTAAGATGTTTTCTAAGAATGCGAGGTAATCTAAATCAATCATTTTAATTCTGTTTGCTGCAAAAATACATTTTAAAAGAAATATTTAGATTTCTTACTTTTATTTTTTATTAAAAAGACCATCTAAGACATCATGAAAAATGGCCTCTCCAAATGTTTTCTTGTCGCTTTGATCTGGAAAAATAGGTTCTGGATCTATATTACTCATTTCTCTTTTTAATAATAATTTTGTATTTACAAAAGAGTAATATTTTTGTGATTCTATTTTTGTTGGGTTAAATCCAGGTTTCGGATTATAAATTGAATATGCAAGAGGAGAATTGTAAAACTTTTGAAATTGAACATTCAATGCTGTTTCTTTTACAAATGAAAATGAAGCTAAAGAAGAGTCTTCTTCTTTAAATAAATTTTTATTTTTAGAAAATGTTTGTGCAAAAAAAGAAATACTCGCTAAAAGAGATCCTACTAAAAATAACTTTTTCATCTGATAAAAATAAAACATAAAAGTAAGAAAAAACTATTTTTACAATAAAAATCAAAGATGCATTAAGTTTTACAAAAATGCATGGAAAACAATTCTTAATATGAAAAAGAAACTTGTAGTCTTAACAGGAGCTGGAATAAGCGCAGAAAGCGGTATCAAAACATTTCGCGACAGTGATGGTTTGTGGGAAGGACATGACGTAATGGAAGTTGCAACACCAGAAGGCTGGTATAAAAATCAGGAATTGGTTTTAGATTTTTACAACAAACGCCGTCAGCAGCTAAAAGAAGTGAATCCAAATTTGGGCCATATTATTCTGGCTGAATTGGAAAAAGATTTTGATGTTTATATTATCACTCAAAATGTTGACGATTTGCATGAACGTGCGGGAAGTACAAAAGTGCTTCATTTACATGGCGAATTGCTAAAAGTGAGAAGCATTCAGAATAAAAATCTAATTTTAGATTGGACGGAAGATTTAAATACTGGAGATTTTGATACAAACGGGCATCAGCTAAGACCACATATAGTCTGGTTTGGAGAAGAAGTCCCTGCTCTCGAGGAGGCTATCGATATAACTGAAACTGCAGATTATTTTGCCGTAATTGGAACTTCCCTTCAGGTTTATCCTGCTGCGGGCTTAATTTCTTATGTTCCAAGCACAACTCCAGTTTTTTATATTGATCCAAAGCCAATTGCCATTCCGAATATCAGAAATAAAGTAGAGACGATTGCCAAATTTGCGTCAGAAGGAGTTGCAGATTTGAGAGAGAAATTAAAATCAATTTAAACACATAATTTATTGAACACAAATTTCACTAATTGACATGAATCTTTTGCATTATCTATCAAGCAGCCAAAAAATCCGTGTTAATTCTTGGAATTTGGGTTATGTTCTCTTTTCTCCCTTTTTAAATTTATTCAATTGACTTTCTGATTACTTTAAATCCGCAAATTCTGTTTATATTTGCACCTTTCGAAAAACAACATAACAATGACTACTCTAAACGAACTGAATGCTATATCGCCAATTGACGGAAGATATAGAAATAAAACCCAAAATTTAGCCCCTTTTTTCTCTGAAGAAGCTTTAATAAAATATCGTGTATTGGTTGAAGTAGAATACTTCATTTCTTTATGCGAAATTCCATTGCCTCAATTGAAAGATATTGATTCTGGTTTATTTGAAAGTTTAAGAAATATCTACAAAAACTTTTCTACAGAAGATGCACTTTGGATTAAAGAAACAGAAAAAGTAACCAACCACGATGTAAAAGCAGTTGAGTACTTTATAAAAGATGCTTTTGAAAAATTAGGTTTATCTCAATACAAAGAGTTCATTCACTTCGGATTAACATCTCAAGATATTAACAATACTGCTATTCCGCTTTCTACAAAAGAAGCGTTTGAGCAGGTTTATATGCCAACTTTAATTGCGGTAATTTCTAAATTAAAGGAATTAAGTGTTGAATGGAAAGACATTCCGATGCTGGCACGCACGCACGGACAACCTGCCTCTCCTACCCGTTTAGGAAAAGAACTTTTGGTTTTTGTAGAACGTTTAGAAGAGCAGATGCGTTTGTTATTCAATATTCCGTTTGCTGCTAAATTTGGGGGCGCGACAGGAAACTTCAATGCACATCATGTGGCTTACCCGCAGATTGACTGGAAACAGTTTGGAAATAAATTTGTTGAAACTAATCTTGGTTTACAGCATTCTTTTCCAACTACGCAAATTGAACATTATGATCATTTTGCTGCTTTCTTCGATGCTTTGAAAAGAATCAACACAATCATTATCGATTTAGACCGTGATATTTGGACGTATGTTTCTATGGATTATTTCAAACAAAAAATTAAAGCTGGAGAAATTGGTTCGTCTGCAATGCCGCACAAAGTGAATCCGATTGACTTTGAAAACTCTGAAGGAAATTTAGGAATTGCAAATGCTATTTTTGAACATTTATCTGCAAAATTACCAATTTCAAGATTACAGCGTGATTTAACTGACAGCACTGTTTTACGTAACATTGGTGTTCCTTTTGGACATACAATTATCGCTTTTGAAGCAACTTTAAAAGGCTTAAACAAATTACTTTTGAATGAGAGTAAATTTGCTGAAGATTTAGAGAAAAACTGGGCAGTAGTTGCTGAGGCAATTCAGACAATCTTACGTCGCGAAGCTTATCCAAATCCTTATGAAGCCCTTAAAGGTTTAACTAGAACAAATGAAGCTATTGACAAAAATGCAATTCATAATTTTATTGCTACTTTGGAAGTTTCTGATGCTGTTAGAGCAGAATTAATGCAGATAACACCTAGTAATTACACAGGAATCTAAAGAAAATACTAAATATTTTATCAAAAAAAGCTATCTTTATCGAGATAGCTTTTTTTATTTAAATCAGAGTTTAGCCCAGATTGAAATGAAAAGCCTTTTGTGAAAAAAGCCATATTTTTTCGCTAGTACAGAGCGACCAGCGTAAGCTCGTGCAACTGCTGAAAAAATAGGCGTTTTTGAACAAAAGCTTGTAATGAAAAGCTGGATCAGCTTCTTAAAAAAATACCACAATTTAATATGATTGCATTAAATGCCGCGGCCGAAAGTACACATCACCTACAACCTTTAATTAGTGATTTAGGATTAATCCTTATGACTGCTGGAATTGCCGTTTTATTATTTAAAAAAATGAAACAACCTCTAGTTTTAGGATACCTGATTGCAGGATTCTTAGCTGGAAACCATTTCGATTTTTTCCCTTCTATAACCGATATGAAGAGTGTCGAAGTATGGGCAGAAATCGGGGTTATATTTTTACTATTTAGTTTAGGACTCGAATTTAGTTTTAAGAAACTAATGAAGGTTGGAGGAACCTCATCCATCACCGCCATAACCCAGATTATGTTTATGACGCTGATTGGTTATTGTGTCGGCCAGTGGATGGGCTGGGGAAAAATGGACAGTATTTTTCTAGGGGCAACACTGTCGATTTCATCTACAACAATTATTATCAGGGCTTTTGATGAATTGGGTGTAAAAGGTAAAAAATTCGTCGGTATTGTATTTGGAGCTTTGATCGTTGAAGATATTGTTGCCATTTTAATGCTTGTTCTATTATCAACCATTGCGGTAAGCGACCAAGTTTCTGGAGGTGAATTGATTCAATCTGTTTTAAAATTAGTTTTCTTTTTAATTATATGGTTTTTAGGCGGGATTTTTATTATTCCGACCATCTTTAAAAAAGCCAAACATCTCATGACAGACGAAATGCTTTTGATAATTTCATTAGCATTATGTTTAATGATGGTAATTTTTGCTGCAAATGTTGGGTTTTCACCAGCTTTAGGCGCATTTATCATGGGTTCTATAATTGCTGAAACTACAATGGCAGAGAAAATCGAACATTTAATTCAGCCTGTAAAAGATTTATTTGGCGCCGTTTTCTTTGTATCCGTAGGAATGTTGATTAATCCGGGAACTTTAGTGACTTACGCCCTTCCTGTGGCTTTAATTACACTGATAACTATTTTCGGAAAAGCATTTAGTTCTTCCATTGGAGCGTTAATTTCTGGTCAGCCTCTTAAACAATCTGTTCAAACGGGAATGAGTCTGGCGCAAATTGGGGAGTTTTCATTTATTATTGCAACTCTTGGTATGACTTTGAAAGTAACCAGCGATTTCTTATACCCCATTATTGTGGCAGTTTCGGCAGTTACAACTTTTACAACTCCATTCTTAATCAAATATTCTGAAACATTTGCACAATTTTTAGAATCTAAAATGCCCAAAAAATGGGTTAAAAATATCAACCGATATAGTGTAAATGCACAAGCAATTAAGTCTGTTAGTACTTGGCAGATTGTCCTTCGCTCTTCAATCACACAAATTATTCTTCATACTATAATTATTGCTGCAATTATTTTATTATCATCTCGATTTGTAGCGCCGTTAGTAGCCGATACGAGATTTGGAAATACTTTAGCTGCCTTATTAACATTGGTGATAATTGCGCCGTTTTTATGGGCTCTCTCGCTTCGACGCGTTAAAGTAGAAGAAGTAGAAATACTTTGGGAGGAACGTAAATATAGAGGCGCACTTTTGATGTTGATTTTAATTAGAATGAGCCTTGGATTATTCTTTGTTGGATTTTTATTGAATATCTTCTTCTCGCCTTTAGTAGCATTTGTTGCGCTGATTATCGCTATTGCTGCCTATCAAATTTTCCCTAAAAAGCTTAACGAACAATACCATAGAATTGAAAATCACTTTTTGAAAAATCTTAATGACCGCGAAAACAAGAAAATCGACAGAAGATATGCCAATCTAATGCCGTGGGACGGTCACATGTCATTTTTTGAAATTAAAAAAGAATCTAATTTAGTTGGTAAGACATTGCAAGAATTAAAAATCAGAGAACAATTAGGAATTAATATTGCATATATCAAAAGAGGCGAAGTTACTATACCAATTCCAACCAAAAATGAACGTTTATTCCCTGGAGATGAAATCTGCGTAATTGGAACAGATAATCAGATTGTAGAATTCACTAAATTTTTAACTCAAAATGAAACTGAGGCACCAGGAAAAGTAGAAGAAACCAATATTGTACTGCGTCAGCTTGAAGTTTCTCAGGAGGAATTCATTCAAAAAAGCATTGGACAATTTAGAACAAAAACAGACGGAATGGTCGTAGGAATCGAACGAAATGGAAACCGCATCTTAAACCCAGAATCTAGTTTGATCTTGGAGAAAAATGATATTCTCTGGGTTGTCGGAGACAAGAAAAAAATGAATGCTTTATTGGCTGTGAAATAGTTTATTTTTTAAGGTTCAAAGTAGCAGAGGTTCAAAGGGCCAAAGGTTTTGTTTTAAGAGAAATAGTTTATAATTCTTCTAGGACTAAAAAAAAACGACATTTTCAAAAATTGAAAATGTCGTTTTTTTTTACCTTTGGACCTTTGAACCTATGTCACTTTGAACCTCAACAAAACTACTTATTCGGCTGTGGCGTTAAACGTAAATACGGTTTAATTGGCGTATGTCCTTTTGGGAATTTTGCTGGAATGTCGCTGTCTGGAATTGCAGGTGCGATAACTACATCTTCGCCATCTTTCCAGTTTGCAGGCGTTGCAACGCTGTAATTTGCAGTCAATTGCAGACTATCAATAACACGAAGTAATTCGTCAAAATTTCTACCTGTAGAAGCAGGATATGTCAAAGTCAATTTGATTTTTTTATCAGGCCCGATAACAAAAACAGAACGAACTGTAAATTTGTCACTTGCATTTGGATGAAGCATATCGTATAAATTAGCTACTTCTTTATTTTCATCTGCAATAATTGGAAAATTAACTTCTGTATTTTGAGTTTCGTTAATATCTTTAATCCACTCCTTGTGTGAGTCCAAACCATCTACACTCAAAGCAATAACTTTCGTATTTCTTTTAGTAAATTCAGGAACATAATTCGCTACAGTTCCTAATTCAGTTGTACAAACAGGAGTAAAATCTGCTGGATGCGAAAATAATACACCCCAAGAATCTCCCAGCCATTCATGAAAATCGATTGGTCCCTGCGTGGTTTCTGCATGGAAATCTGGAGCTATATCGCCTAATCTTAATGTTGACATAATTTAAATTTTTTAGTTCCTCTAAAATTAACTAAAAATTACATTGAGAAAACAACTTAGAATTAAAAAAAAGTTAAAATTCTACTTTGTCGATATAATTAGTATTTTAAGCTAAATAAAACTTAGCACAAAGTACCAGACAGCAAGGGTTACAAATGAAATTGGAATTCCGAAACCAATCATCATACTGCTTAATTTTGGCTTTAAACCATAAGTTGAAGCTAAAATTGCACCCGTAATCATTGGCGCCATAGCAGTTTGCATTAAAGTGATTTTTATTACTTCGGAACGTTGATTGAAAATAAAAACATACAATACAAAAATCACGAAAGGAACTAAGATTAACTTAAAGAAAAGTCCCAGCCTTAAAAATTTCCAATGCTGGCTTTTTCGATCAAAAGTTAATTGCAAGCCAACAGAAAGCAAAGCTAAAGGTGTTACTAAACTGCCTATTTTTAATAACAATGATTGAATATTTTCATTTAAATCAAATCGAAAAATATTCATTAAACATGATACAACAAACATTACAAAAGGCGGGAACAGAATTATTTTTTTCAAAATTTCCAAAGCGTTTGGACTTCCTTTTGAATAAAAAGCCGCCGTAAAAACTCCAAGTGTAGAGACAACAACAAAAGTACCGGGCTGATCAACCAACACTGCAGTTTCTAAACCTTTTTTTCCAAATAAAGCCTCAATAATTGGATATCCAAGAAAAGAGCTGTTACTCAGACCAGCGGTTAAAATCAAACATCCAATCAATTTATTGGACCAGCCATTTCTTCTTCCTAAAAAATGAAAAAACGCAAAAGCTAAAAAATAAGTAATCCACCCTGCTCCTATTGGAAACAAAAGTTCACTGCTCCATTTTATTTTCGGAATATGATATAATGTAATCGCAGGAAGACAGAAATAAATAACAATTTTATTAAGTGTCTTATAAATATGAGTAGGAAACTGTTTGACCCGCTGTAGAACTAAGCCAAGTGAAAGAAAGAGAAATATTAGTATAAAGTTGTTCATTAATTAGTTTTTAGTAGATAGTCCTGAGCCCTTAGTCCTTAGTAAATAGTAATTATTCTTTAGTGATTAGTAGTTTATTTTAGATCAATTTTTTAGGATTTAAATTAAAATCACAACACTTTTTGCTAAACATTTCTTTATATAATTAATAATTTTACTAATTAGTATGCAAAAGTAATAATTACTAAGCATTAAAAAGCTCAACACTAACAACTAAGGACTAATTACTAAGGACTAAGGACTAATTACTAAAGACTAAAAAAAAGTTAAATTAGTTTTTTGCATTACAAAAAGATGTAAATTTGTAACATATTTTATTACAGTATGATTTCAGGTAAATTTGCCATAACGATTCACATTCTTACTTTGCTCCATAAATTCCCAAATGATTATTTGTCATCTGAGTTTATTGCGGGGAGTATTAATTTAAATCCAGTTTTGGTGCGAAAAGAAATTGCCAACTTAAAAGCACATCATATTGTAGAAAGTAAAGAAGGAAAAAATGGCGGTACAAAATTGGCGGTTAATGCTGCTGAACTGACTTTAAAACAAATATTCGAAATGACATTTGAAACTATTGGTTTAGGTTTTGCTAAAAATCAGCCGAATCCTGATTGTCCTGTTGGAAAAAACATTAATCAGCATTTGGAAGCTTTATACAGCGAAATGAACCAAAAAGTCAGCACACAGCTGGAAGGAATTTCATTGGAAGATTTTTCGAATCAATTTTAAAAACTATTTTTTTAACCTAAACTGTAATATTTTTTATTACTAAATAAATTTATATATTATGAAGATCGCAATTATCGGAGCAACAGGATTTGTTGGCTCAGCAATTTTAAACGAATTAGCAGATAGAAAACACGAAATTACTGCAATTGCAAGAACTCCAAAAGATACTACAAACGCCACTTGGGTTGCTGCAGATATTTTTAATGTAGACGCATTAGCAGAAATTTTAAAAGGCCACGATACAATTATTAACGCTTACAATCCAGGCTGGACAAACCCAAACATTTACGATGACTTTTTAGCAGGTTCTAAAGCTATTCAGGAAGCGGTTAAAAAATCGGGCGTAAAACGTTTTATTACTATTGGCGGAGGCGGCAGCTTGTTTGTAGCTCCAGGTTTACAAGCAGTTGATACTCCAGATTTTCCAAAAGAATTTTACGCAGGAGCTACAGCGGCACGAGATTATTTAAATATAATAAAGGAAGAAAAAGATTTAGACTGGGCATTTTTTAGTCCTGCTTTTGAAATGCATGCCGGAATTACAACAGGAAGAACAGGAAAATATCGTTTAGGATTAGAAAATCCAGTATTCAACGACGAACAAAGAAGTATTTTATCTGTAGAAGATTTATCTGTTGTTATTGCTGATGAAGCAGAAAATCCAAAACATCATCAAGTTAGATTTACAGCTGCATATTAATTTTTTTTTGAGTGACTAAGGCTCTAAGTATACTAGATCCTAAGTTTTTCCCTCAAATCAACAGATAGATATTTTAACAAAAAACAGTTTCTTAAGTAATATTCTACTTTTGAAACTGTTTTTGTTTTCTGTACTTTTACATTTCTAAAAAGTGCGTTTTGTCAAATTCTAATAAACAAACTGGAAGCATATCTGAAAAAGCTGGAATTTCACCTCCCGAAATCACCAATGTTTCGGCTATCAATCAAATCAAAAACAAACGCAGGCAACAGCCTTCTTCTGAAGAATTAATTAAAGGAATTTTAGGAGCCAGCAGAACTTCTTTAAGCCGTGCCATAACTTTAATTGAAAGCACCAATCCTGATCATTTTGAAAAAGCAAGCGAAGTTGTTCAAGGCTCTTTACAACATGCAAATAAGTCTCTTCGCATTGGAATTACAGGTGTTCCCGGCGTTGGAAAAAGTACTTTTATTGAAGCTTTCGGAAAACAACTTACTGCATTAGGAAAAAAAGTCGCAGTTCTTGCTGTTGATCCCAGCAGTTCGCTTTCGCATGGAAGTATCCTTGGCGATAAAACCCGAATGGAAGAATTGGTTAAAGATGAAAATGCTTTTATCAGACCCAGTGCTTCTGGAGAAACTTTGGGCGGAGTAGCGCGTAAAACTAGAGAAACAATTATTCTTTGTGAAGCTGCTGGTTTTGATACTATTATTATTGAAACTGTTGGCGTTGGCCAAAGCGAAACCGCCGTTCACAGTATGGTTGACTTTTTTGTTTTATTGAAAATATCTGGTGCCGGCGATGAACTTCAAGGCATTAAACGCGGTATTATGGAAATGGCAGATGCAATTGTAATCAATAAAGCGGACGGAGATAATATTAAAAAAGCAAATCAGGCAAAACTTGAATTTAATAGAGCTTTACATTTATTTCCGCCAAAAAAATCAAATTGGCAGCCAAAAGTTACTACTTGCAGCTCGCTGACAAAAGATGGAATCCCTGAAGTTTGGAATACTATTTCTGAATATTTTGAATTGACCCAAGAAAGTGGATTCTTTCAAGAAAAAAGAAACGAACAAAATCATTTTTGGATGATGGAAACCATCAACGAACAATTGAAACAAAACTTCTACAATCAGCCAGAAATTATTTCCCTTTTAGAACAAAATAAAAAAGCAGTGCTAAATAATGAAATTTCACCTTTTGCAGCTGCTTCTGAATTATTGAAATTGTATTTTAATAAAGGTGCAAAGTAGCAAAGGTTCAAAGGAACAAAGTTTTTTCTCTGTCTCTATGAACCTTTGTTGCTTTGTAACTCTGAGCCTTTGACCCTTTATTTGCCCCTCAGCTTATACCTACTCTCCTTATATAGATTCCCCGCTGTGATAACATGTGCCAAAGCATCTTTTGCTAATTCTTCGTTTAATTTTACAGGAATTAAAGTCGTATCATTTTCAACTTCAAATTGTAACGGCTTTAAATTTGGCTGCATAATCACAACCTGATTTTCAACTCTAAAGGCATTTATATCATTAAACTGCATAATTGCTCTTCCTTGTACCTTCGGATCCAATTTGTTTAAATTTCTGCCTACCATTGGTGTTTCAAACGGAATTCCCAAATAACTTAATAATGTTGGCGGAATATCAATTTGACTTGCTAATCTGTTATAAACAGCTCCTTTTGAAACCCCTGGCCCTATAATAAAGGCTGGAATATGAAATTTATTTATGGGCACTAAATTCTTTCCATAAGTTCTGGTATTATGATCTGCAATTACAATAAAAATGGTGTTTTTAAAATAATCCTCTTTTTTAGCCAATTCGAAGAATTTTCCAATAGAGAAATCGGCATATTTCATCGCATTATTTACTGTCGCTGCTTTTTTATCGTAAGGTTTAATTCTTCCCGCTGGATATTCAAATGGTTCGTGATTTGAAGTTGAGAACATCAATGAGAAAAATGGCTTTTTCGCTTTTGATTTAAAATATTGATTGGCTTTGGTCACCAAATCTTCATCAGAATACCCCCAAGTGCCTTTAAAAGCGTATTTATTTCCATCTGACTCAAAATCTGACTGGTCAATTATGTCAGTAAAACCATTTCCATTAAAGAATGATGCCATATTATCAAAATTGGCCATTCCTCCATAAATGAAACTCGTATCGTAACCTTTGTGCTTTAAAGCATCTGCAAGAGTGAAAAATCCCTGTTGAGAATTTCCTAATCGAACAACACTTTCTGAGGGTGAAGGTAAGAACCCCGTAACAACAGCTTCAATACCGCGCACACTTCTGGTTCCTGTACAATACAAGTTGGTAAATAAAGTTCCTTCTTTTGATAATTTATCAAATTCTGGAGTTAATGGTTTACCACCAAGGATTCCAACATATTCTGCCCCTAAACTTTCTTGCAAAAAGATTACGAGATTATAAGGTTTTTTCAACAATGAATCTGGCTGTTGTACATGCAGGAATGGAATTTCGGCATCTGTAAAATCATTTGGACCGGCGATCATATATTTTTTTACACGTGCAACAGCTTCGGCTTCATCCATTTTACCATACATTTTGGTATTTCCTTCATTTTTTATAGAATATGCTGCAAAAGCAACTGTATAAAATGAATTCAACCCTAAAGTATTAGTCAACTGATCTGTTGAAAAAACAGCATTACTGGCATTTATAGGACGTTTTGAAGTTAAACTTGAACGTGCTCCAAAAAACAAGAGGAAAGCAAGTAACGGAAATACCATCAATTTGAATTTATACTCCGTACTCGTGGTGTGAAAATATTTCTGACCTTTTTTGAAAGCAAAATAAATCACAATTCCTAAAATCAGAAAAGTAATAATTATAGAAGTCAGGTAGCTTTTTAAAAGCATTCCAACCACTTCTTTTGGATAAATAAGATAATCTAAGAAAATCTTATTGGGTCTTGTATCGTACTGCTTTATAAAATCTGGAGAAGCTAATTCTACAAAAAGGATAAAAAACAGAAACAAGAAACTGTAAATTACAAGAAATTTATTGGTGAATTTAATCCATTTATTGGGCAAAAATGTAATCAATAAAGCGGGCAGAAAAGACAAATAACAAAGTAAAATTAAATCCATTCGAAGCCCGATTGGAAAAATATACCAAAAATTTTGGGTCTCTGCTACCCGTTCTTTAAAAAGGAAAAATAAAAAGATTCGGCTTAAAGTAGTAATCAATAATCCGGCTGCTATAAAATTAAATATAGGTTTTAAAAAACTTAATTTTTTCATTAGAGAATATAATGTTTTTTACTGCGCAGTCTTTATTCTTCGTAACGGTTTACTTCGCGATCGTAGAAATCATTTGCTTTTTCGATCAAGCTTTCCATTTCTGCATTTAATTCCGCTTCATCTAAATCTTCTGGTTCTTCTAAAAATTCTACCTCATCATCTTTTAAATTAATGATAAATCTTGGGTAATCAAGGTGAATGATAAAGATATCGTCTGGAAAATCTGTATTATCTCCGAGTAAAAATTTAGGTAATTCCATATTTATTTTGTTTTATTAATTGTTATTTATATTGGATTCAAATTTAGGTATTTGAAACCGATTTTGTTATTAATCTCCTTGTTAAGTAGTGAAAGCGGATGTAAAGTAAAATAGCCGCTGCAGTTAAACCTGCCAAAAGTCCAATCCAGACTCCCTGCGCTTTTAATTCTGTATGTTCTCCTAAATAATAAGATATCGGAAAACCAATAATCCAATAGGCAGCAAAAGTAATATACATTGGAATTTTAACATCCTGCAAACCACGTAATGCACCTAGAACTACGACTTGAATTCCGTCAGAAATTTGAAAAACCGCTGCGATCAAAAGTAATTTTGATGCGATACTTATTACTTCTTCGTTATCCAAAATTTGTCCTGTATTTTCCATATTCAAAAAGATATACGGCAGATAATCATGAAAAATAATAAAGAATATTGCAAAAACTGTTTCTAGTATAATGGCAAGCAAGAAAATAGATCTCGCTACAACTATCAGTTTTTTATAATCCATTAAACCTCTTTGATTACTAACTCGAATCATCGAAGTTACACTTAATCCCATTGCAAACATAAAAGTCATCGATGCGAGACTCAAAGCAATTTGATTGGCTGCCTGACTCGTTTTTCCGATATTACCGCAAAGCCAGATTGAAGCCGTAAATAATACCACTTCGAAAAGCATCTGCATAGCCGACGGAAATCCGATACTAATGATTTTTTTAATTGTCGATTTCTTGATTTCGTCGAAACTAAAGTTTTTGAAAAATCGTTTCAAATCATTTCTTCTGGAAAGCATAATATGCATGAACATCACTAAAAATATTCTAGAAATTACGGTACCAAGTGCCGCGCCGATAATTCCCATTTTTGGAAAGATCCAAATTCCGTAAATCAAAACATAGTTAATACCTACGTGAAGCACGTTTGCCATTACCATTGCATACATCGAATATTTGGTCATCGACATTCCGTCTGCAAACTGTTTATATCCTTGATACATTATTAGCGGAATCAACGAAAAAGCTACCCAGCCTAAATATGGTTTTGCCAGCACAATTACATCTGCAGGCTGTTCCAATAATTCCATAATTGGTTTTGCAAACATAATTACTCCAAAAAGAACTAATCCTAAAATGGTACAAAGGAATAAACCGTGGTGAAATGCAGAACGAATTTTATCGTCATTTTTTTCTGCATCTCCCTCTGCAACAATTGGTGTAATTGCTGTTGAAAATCCAATTCCAAGAGACATCGCAATGAAAATCATACTATTACCCAGAGAAACCGCAGCAAGTTCTGTACTTCCCAATTTACCCACCATAATATTATCGACTATACCGATTAAAGTATGGCCAACCATTCCTAAAATAATAGGATATGCTAGTCTTAAATTATACGAAAACTCTCTGGTGTACTGCTTTAAATTCACTTGTAATCAATTTTAGTCGGCAAAGATAATCAGAAGCTTCGAATTCTATCCTATTAATAAAAATATAAGCTATTATTAGGGGTAAAATAAGCATACCATAATATTATATAACGATTTTTAAAAATTATATAACAAGCTCAAAAGTGGTCTATTTTACTTTTACATCATTAATAATTAAAATTATAAGCCATGAAAAAATTACAGATTATTTGCCTAGCTGCTTTTGCTTTTTTATTCTCTAACACAACTTTCGCTCAAGAAACAGAAGCAACAAATTACGATCAAGGATTTAGATTAGGATTTGGAGTAAATGGAGGACTTCCAACAGACAACGATTACGACTGGGCTCTTGGCGGAGACGTTCGTTTACAATATGACCTTTCTAAAAAGACATCATTAACCTTAACAACCGGATTTACTAATTTATTTAACGGTAAAAAAGATGCCGCTGGAAATGACATAAAAGATCTTGGATTTATTCCAGCTAAAGCAGGTTTTAAAGCCTTTGTTTTAAAAGATCAATTTTATGTTCTAGGAGAACTGGGTGCTGGTTTTGCTGTAACTAATGGTTACAATAACACTACTTTTTTATGGGCGCCAGGAATTGGATATGCCAATAAATACATCGACTTAAGTGTTCGTTACGAAGATTATCATGATTTTAGAACCAACCAAGTAGCACTTCGTGTTGCGTACGGTTTTAAACTTTAAAAAATAGGTTTAATTTATTATTTTGTTTTTGGTAAAAACCCGACAGCTCGCATAGTCTGTCGGGTTTTTTATTTTATAAAAATCTACTCATACCAAAAATTAAACCCGAAAGATTTTTAAAATCTGTCGGGTTTGTTTGTTAGAAAAAATTATCTAATTGACACATTTTCAAATTATCTCATTTTAACTCTTTTCCAAAGTCTTTTTGTACGTATCAAAATTCTCTTTAATTTCTTTAGCTAATTCTGGAACCTGAATATCGGTATATTGTTTCATCTCCTCCCAAATAATTTTAGCCACAATATAACGCGCCATATCTTTATCATCTGCAGGAACTATGTACCAAGGTGCGTGTTCTTTTGACGTTTCATTAATCGCTTCTTCGTAATATTGCTGATATTCATCCCAATGTTCGCGTTCTTTAAGGTCACCTGGAGAAAATTTCCAGTTATGTTTTCCTTCTTCCAAACGGCGCAGTAAACGATTCTTTTGTTCGTCTTTACTTAGGTGCAGAAAAAATTTCATGACAATAGTTCCATTTTCTGCAATATGTTTTTCGAAATTATTGATTTGTTCAATTCTGTTTTTCCAAAATTTCGGTTTAATATCGTCAACCGAATTAATTCCTGGTAAATTTTCTGCCATAATAAATTCTGGATGCACTCTTGTCACCAAAACATTTTCGTAATGCGTTCTGTTAAAAATCGCGAATTTCCCCTTTTCGGGCAGGGCAATATAATGTCGCCATAAATAATCGTGTTCCAATTCGGTTGAATTTGGTGTTTTAAAACTATGCACCACCACACCGCGCGGATTGAATTCTTTAAAAACTTCCCGAATTAAACTGTCTTTTCCAGAAGTATCCATTCCCTGCAGGCAGATTAAAACCGCATACTTATTGTGCGCATACATAACATCCTGCAAATCACTCAATTTTGCCTGAACTTTATCTAGTTTTTCTTCTTTTTCATCATCATCCGCATCAATATTTAATAATGTCGGAAGCTTCTTTAATTTTATTTTATCTACAACTTTAAAATCTTTTGGGTCTATTGACTTCATATTTTCCAATTTTATATCATAAATATACTACTTTTACGAAGCATATTCCTGCTATTCATTGCAATACTTTTCAATAAATTGCTTTTTTCCAAAGCCATAACAAGAGCTTCCGCTGGTCGCTTTGTTCTGTCAGGAAAAAATGCAATTTCTCTTCAAAGTATTTTCATTGCTATCAGGGCTAGGCACTTATTTTCAAAACAACATTCATGGAAAAATTCACATTAGAAATATTATTTCAAATCATCGGAATCGGTTCGGCATCAGGATTATTTTATAACAATGATGCACTTTATGTAATTGGCGACAACAGCGGGTTTCTTTACGAATACAATATGCAGAATCAGCAATTGAACCAGCATGCTTTAATTGATAATCCGTCGCAAAATATTCCGAAAAACTTAAAACCCGATTTTGAATCGCTTACACATCATAACGATACACTATATGTCTTTGGTTCTGGTTCAACTGAAAACCGAAACAAAATGATCGAATTTGATTTGAAGTCCAAAACTGTTTTACAGAAAAACAATTTAGTCGATTTGTATGCTGTAATGCAGAATTTCGGAGCTATAAAACCAGAAGATTTCAATTTGGAAGGCGCTATTTTCGATGGCGAAAATTGGTATTTATTCAATCGTGGAAATGGAGTTTCAAACAAAAACACCATTTTTACGATTCACGCCAAAAATCTTGGAGAAGAGTTCGCCTTGATTTCTGTCAATTACAAACTCCCAAAAATAAAAGGTGTTCGTTCCAGTTTTACCGATGCCGTTTTGGTCGATGATAAAATCTATTTCCTTTCAACTGCAGAAGATACCAAATCAACTTATGATGACGGAGAAATCTTAGGAAGTTTCATTGGCAGAATTGACATTAAAACGATGAAAATCGATTTTACTCAAAAAATAACTTCAACCAATAAATTTGAAGGTTTGACTTTCTACAAAAAAGAAAACAACAAAATCGAGTTTTTACTTTGTGAAGATAATGACACGGATCTTTTGGAAACAAAAATTTACAAATTGACAATTCCGGCTAAATAACGCAGCGATTTCCTGTTTATTGAGTCTTTGACTATACAACAAACCATAAGTAATAATTATAAACATAAAAAAATAATGATCAGAAAAACCGCTTTCGCTCTTTTAGTTTTTATTACCAGTCAAATATCACAGGCTCAATATCAATATCCTTCAACACCTGAACAACCTGTAGTAGATGATTATTACGGAACAAAAATCACAGATTCTTACCGCTGGCTGGAAGATATGAAAAAACCAGAAGTGCAAAAATGGTTTAAAGATCAAGGCGATTATACCAATTCTGTCATTAAAAAAATCTCTGGCCGTGATGCTCTTTTCAATAGAATGAAGGAAATTAGTGCATTAGCAGGAGATGATTATGCTTATGTAAAACAATTAGGAGACAATTATTATTACACGAAAAAGAAAAAGGGAGAAAGCATTGATAAATTATATATTCGCAAAGGTTTAAACGGAACCGAGGTTTTATTATTAGACCCGAATACTTATAAAAAAGATGCAACAATTACGACTTTCAATATTAGTCCAGACCAGAAAAAATTAGCGGTTACATTATCTCAAGATGGTGCCGAAGTTTGTGACCTCCGAATTATGGATATTGAATCTAAAACTTTTCTTCCAGACAATCTAAATCCAGTGTGGAGTGAATTTAGTTTTGAGTTTACACCTGACAGCAAAGCGATCACTTATACCAAAATGAGTACTAATGATAATAAAAGTGATGATTTTCTAAAACACATGAAATCTTTACTTCACGTTATTGGCACTAATCCTGAAACAGATAAAATACTGGCATCAAAAGAAAACAATCCAAACTTGAATCTTCTTTTTGAGCAGTTTCCTGATATTGCATTCACAGACAATTATTCATACATAATTTTAGAAATCGGATCTACAAAAAGCGAAATATTAGCATTCTATGCTCCCTATTCAGAACTTAACAATCCGAAAATAAATTGGAAACCGCTTATTAAATATGAAGATGAGATCACAAGCTACCAAATAATTGGCGATCAACTTTTCTTTGTTTCTCATAAAAATGCGCCCAATTATAAAATAGGACTAACAGATATTAAAAATCCAAATGTTGATAATGCTAAAATTATAATTCCAGAGAGTAATAAAATATTACGAAGAATACTCAAATCTAAAAATTTCATTTATTATAGCTTAAGTGACGGAATTATAACTGATAGATATCAGATTAATCCAAAAACATTAAAAAGCAATGCAATACCTCTTCCTAAAGGTTCAAGTGGAGCTTACGCTTTGAATTCTCGTGAAAATGACAATCTCTTGTTTTTTTACAACGGCTGGATCGCGCCATCTACAACTTATTCTTTTAATGGCTCAACTGGCCATTTAGAAAAATCAAAACAATTTATTGCTAGCGGCAATTATCCTGACTTTTCAAAGCAGTATAGTGTCAAAGAAGTTGAAATTGCGAGTCACGATGGCGTAATGGTTCCTTTATCTATTATTTATCCAAAAAACATTAAAATGGACGGCTCTACTCCTTGCTACATTAGTGGTTATGGCGCTTATGGATCAAGTAGAACACCGTATTATATTGGCGATGATTTCATGGCATTACTGGAACAAAACACTATAATTGCTTTTGCACACGTTAGGGGCGGCGGTGAAAAAGGAGCAAATTGGCATAAAGGAGGCCAAAAAGCGACGAAACCTAATACTTGGAAAGATTTTATTGCTTGTTCTGAATATTTGATCAAAGAAAAATATACTTCGGCAGACAAACTTATTGGAAATGGAGCAAGTATGGGCGGTGTATTAATTGGAAGAGCAATTACAGAACGTCCTGATCTTTTTAAAGTTGCACTTATTGAAGTTGGCGACACTAATATTATACGAAGTGAAATTACTCCGAATGGTCCAAATCAAATACCAGAAATCGGCACTTTAAAAAACGAAACAGACACCAAATATCTTTTGGAAATGGATGCACAAAGCAAGGTAAAAAAAGGAGAGCAATATCCTGCAGTCTTAGTTCACACCGGAATGAATGATGCGCGAGTAGATTCTTGGATTCCTGGAAAATTTGCTGCTATTTTACAAAATTACAACAGTTCTGACAGACCAATATTATTACACGTAAATTATGCAAACGGACATTTTTCTAACGATCTGGATGTAACTTATAATGATAGTGCTGATATGTTTGCTTTTGCATTGTGGCAGGTTGGAAATTCAAAATTTCAGATGGCGAAGTAATCAATAGCTAAAATTTAAAGACACTTTTTACTCTGCGTAATTCTTTGTGAATCTCTGTGTAATAATTTTACCGCAAAGATTCACAAAGAATTACGCAGAGAAACACAAAGTATTTCGCTTAAAATATTAAATGTAGAGACGCACTGCAGTGCGTCTCTACATTTAATATTGTCATGAAATCAAAACTCACGAATGAAACAACTTTACAAAATCATCATCCTAATTCTTATCAGCCTTAAAAGCTATTCTCAAACACAAGAAGCTATAATTTATTTTAAAGACGGAGACTCAATTGAAGGTTTTGCTTCATTAAAATTCAATAAGATAAAATTTAAAGTTTCGCAGGATGAAAAATCTGACAGCTGGGATGAGGAGTTTGTAAAAAAAATTACTTTCCTTGATTTTGGAACCAGAAGAACTTTTGAATATGTAAAGCTGAATTCTTTAGACAAACCAAAATTGGTAGAAATAATTACCCAAGGTGAAGCGACTTTATATAAAAAACTAGGCTCAGATTTTAGTCTTACAGACCTGATATATAACCCTTATAATGATCGACCTGACAATTCTTTAAGCCCAGAACTAAAAACACAATTAGGACCGCAAGCTCAACAACAATTATCAAATTCTAATGTAAGCGAAACTTCTACATTTTATTATATAAAGAAGCCAAAAGACAAATATCCAACTTGTTTAAACTGCGGTATTGTAAATGCTTGGAGAAAAAACACTTCCAAATTTTTTGCTGACTGCGATTTTATCGTCAAAAAATTAAAAGGTGACAAATGGGTTTTTGAAGACATTAAAGAAATTGTAGAATTTTATAATGATATTTGTTTGGGAGAATAAATTTTTCATTTAATTAAAAAATTGCGGATTCTCTAACGTAATACCCACTGCAGTGCGTCTCTAAAATAAACCTTTGCAACTTTAAATCTCTGTAAATTTGAACCTTTAAAAAAAAATTCATCATCGTCCCAACCTTTTTATCTTTTTCTCTCTCTATATAAGAAAGACAACAATTGTGATAAACGAGACTCAAATAGCAAACTGTAAAAAAATGCACCGCGATGCGCAGCGTGAGGTGTACGAATACATGGCGCCAAAATTGTACCGCCTTTGCAAACGATACCTAAAAAAGGAGGAGGAAATTGAAGAAGCTCTTGCCGATTCTTTCTTTACGATTTTTACCAAACTGGACCAATTAAAGGAAGCATATGCTTTTGAAGCCTGGGCCAGAAGAATAACCGTAAACCATTGTTTAGCGGCAATTCGAAAAGCAACCAATTTCAACATGTATCTCGATGATGTCAAATTGATTTCTCAACCATCAGTTGATGAATTAAATACATTGGAAGAAGAAGATTTACTTAATTTATTAAACCACATTCCAGACGGCTGTAAAACTGTTTTTAACCTTTTTGCCATTGAAGGTTTCTCTCATAAAGAAATAGCCGAAATGCTGAAGATCTCCGAAGGCACTTCAAAATCACAATTGAACGCCGCTAAGACCAAATTGAAAGAACTGGTTAATAAACTGTATTATCAAAAAGCAAAATAGTCATGGACAATCAAGATAAATTATTCGATAAAATAAAAGAAGCTTCGCAAAATGCGGAATTCAAAGACTTTCCAACAATGGAAAAAGTCTGGGCACGTGTTGAAGAAAAACTGGATAAAAAAGAAGATAAAAAGACAATCGCGCTATGGAAAAAAATTGCAATTGCTGCTTCTCTTCTTTTACTGATTTCTTTAGCTGTTCAATTTCTACATACAGATGAAAATGCCGTACAAGAAACTCCTAAAGTAGTTCTTCAGGAAACTGAAAAAGCAGAGTCGCAAGAACCTGCTTTAAATCAAAAAAATCCAAAACCTTCTTCTGATTCTGGAATTGTTTCAAACGAAGAAGCTGTTAAAATTTTAGAGAATAACACTAAAAACAAAGAGAGAGTAGCAATTCAGGAAATAATTTCACCAAATACAGAATTGGTTCAAGCCGAACCAGCTCCAAAAATTGCTGCAGATGCTGTTGCAGTTCCTACACCTGCGACACAAGAATCAATTGAAGAGGATAATAATATCATTTCAAAAAAAGAGCTTTCATCAGAATCTGCTTATTTGAGAAGTTCGCAAAGAGAAACCGCGAAAACTGCCTTTGCCGACAAACAAACCCAAAAAGCAAAAAAGAGTGCGCCTTTGGTAATTCTTAATGGAAACGCAATGGCACACAGTGACGAGGCTAAAAAAGATAAAATGATGCGAAACGAAGCTCCGAATCTAAATCCAGAAAATGTAGATTCGCTTGTAGTTCTAGACGAGCCGTTATATATTATCGATGGTATTTATTATTCTGAAAATGATTTATTTGGAAATAATCCAACGAGTCCTTACGCGCCTTTAGACAAACAAGACATTAAAACTATAACTATTTTACAAGACCTTGAAGCCACTTCAAAATATGGCGAAAAAGGCAAAAAAGGAGTTGTTATTATTACTACAAAAACAGGAAAACCAACTCCGAAAAAGTAATTCCAAGCTTTGTCAAAGTCTGCAGCTTTGACAAAGCTAAATCCAAACATTAATCTTAAAAATTATTATCATGAAAAGTTTAAAACTTATTTCATCAGCCATTGCTATGCTTATATGTTTCGTAGTACAAGCTCAGGAAAAAACAATTACAGGAACTGTTACAGATGAGTCTGGTATGGCGATTCCTGGAGTAAGTGTTGTTGTGAAAAAAACAAAAAAAACGGCACAAACTAATTTTGACGGAAATTATTCTATCCAGGCACAAGTTGGAGATGTTCTTATTTTTAGCTTCATCGGATTAAAAACAGAAAATATCGTGGTGAAAAATTCAAATATTATCAATGTGAGAATGAAAGACGACAGCCAAAAATTACAAGAAGTGGTGGTTGTTGGCTACGGCAAAAGCAATGACGAATATGAAGATCGCAGTTATGCTCGTGCAGAAAGAAAAAAAGAAAAAAGAGATAAATCGCTGGCATTGCAAGGAAAAGCTGCCGGTGTTCATATCACTCAAATGAATAATTATGCACCAAGTCCAAAAGTTATTATAAGATGTCCTGCAATTACATCAAAAAATGAACCTTTGTATATTATTGATGGAATTCCAGTGAAATCAGAACAACTCGCCGCAATCAATCCAGATGATGTTAAAACAACAAAAGTTTTAAAAGGGTCATCTGCCACATCTCTTTATGGCAAAATAGCTTCTGATGGCGTTGTAATTATAGATACTAAAAACGGAATCAATAAAAAACTAAGCAAAGAAGAATTTCAGGCAGAACTAAACAAATTATATACTATTCAATCAATTGACCCCAATCAGGAAGATTACGATGGTTTTGTGGAGAATGCTTTTGAAAGTCCAAAGACAGCACCGCTTTCTACTTTTTCTATTGATGTTGATAATGCTTCTTACACCAATATTAGACGTTTTTTAAACAACGGACAAGAAGTTCCAAAAGATGCAGTGCGTGTGGAAGAAATGGTGAACTTTTTCAAATACACTTATCCACAGCCAATAGACGAAAATCCGTTTTCTATTAACACAGAAGCAAGCGATTCGCCTTGGAATCCAAATAATAAAATCTTGAAAATTGGTTTACAAGGAAAAAATATTCCAACAAATGATCTGCCAGCTTCAAACCTTGTTTTCTTAATTGATGTTTCGGGTTCGATGAGCGATATGAACAAACTGCCATTATTAAAACAATCTTTAAAAATATTAGTAAACGAATTACGTGCAAAAGACAAAGTGGCAATCGTAGTGTATGCAGGCGCTGCAGGAATGGTTCTGCCTCCAACTTCTGGCGATGAGAAAAAAACAATTATCGATGCTTTGGATAAATTGCAGTCTGGCGGAAGTACTGCCGGCGGTGCAGGAATCGAACTTGCTTATAAAACCGCTAACGAAAATTTCATCAAAGGAGGAAACAATCGTGTAATCCTGGCAACTGACGGCGATTTTAATGTGGGAAGTTCTTCTAATTCTGACATGGAAAAATTAATAGAAGACAAAAGAAAAACGGGTGTTTTCTTGACTTGCTTAGGTTACGGAATGGGTAATTACAAAGACAGTAAAATGGAAATTCTTGCTGATAAAGGAAACGGAAATTACGCTTACATCGATAATATTCAAGAAGCAAATCGTTTTTTAGGAAAAGAATTTAAAGGTTCGATGTTTGCTATCGCGAAAGATGTAAAAATTCAGATTGAATTCAATCCAAAACAAGTGCAATCGTATCGTCTGATTGGTTACGAAAACAGAAAACTTCGTGCGGAAGATTTTAAAAATGATGCTATTGATGCTGGAGAATTAGGAAGTAATCATACCGTAACGGCTTTGTATGAAATTATTCCAGCTGGTGTAAAAAGCGATTATTTGACTTCGCAGGCAGATGATCTGAAATACACTAAAACTGAAACTAATTCAAGTAATTACACTAATGAATTGGCAACAATAAAATTCCGCTACAAAAAGCCTGACGGTGACAAGAGTATAGAAATGGTTCAGGTTATAGAAAACAAATCGGCTGTTATGGAAAAAGCGAGTGATGACATGAAATTTAGTACTGCCGTTGCTTGGTTCGGATTGAAATTAAGAGAATCAAAATTGATCGCTGACAAATCCTCTGATGAAATTGTAAAATTAGCAAAGCAAGGAAATTCAAACGATAGCGAAGGTTACAAAGCTGAATTTATTCGTTTGGTTGAAACTTCTAAACAGTATAATTAATAAATATTGCATTACATTTGGCTTTTTTAAAACTTTAATTTTTTATACTCGTATGAACCCAATTTTAAGCCAAAATTTATTTTTAGTAAAAGAACATGTTGGAATGTTTAAAGCCGCAAACAACTATGATATATACAATCCAGAAACGAATCAGATAATTATGAACTGCCGAGAAAACAATCTTGGCTTCTTCACAAAAGTACTTCGTTTTACAGATTACAAAAGAGCAACTCCGTTTAATGTAGAAATCACAACTGCTTCTGGCGAAAAATTAATTACCGTAAGAAGAGGCGTTGCCATCTTTAGATCGACTGTTGAAGTATTGGACGAAAAAGATCGTTTGATTGGAACTTTTAAACAAAAATTCTTTTCTATAGGAGGAAAGTTTGACATCTTAGACAAAAACGAAAAACCAGTTGCAACGCTTCAAGGAAAATGGACAGGGTGGGATTTTAAATTCTCCCATGAAAACAAACAATTGGCGCAGGTAAGTAAGAAATGGGCTGGATTAGGAAAAGAGTTTTTCACAAGCGCCGATAATTATGTACTTCAAATTGAAGATACTGTAGCAGCCGAAAGTCCGTTGAGACAATTAATTTTAGGAGCCGTAATGTGTATCGATATGGTTTTGAAAGAATAACAAAAAGTTGTTAAACTTAGATTAAGAATATATTTTAAAGCATCATTTTAGTTTGCAAAAGCTTATTTTTGTAGTACTTAAAATGATGCTTTCTGCATTTCTAAAAATACAATCATGACCGACTTAAAAAATAAAAATGCACTTATTACTGGTGCTGGAAAAGGAATTGGAAAAGCTGTAGCTATTGCTTTGGCTAAAGAAGGTGTAAACCTGATTTTAGTTTCTAGAACTAAAAGCGATATTGATCAATTGGCAGAAGAAACGGCAAAACTGGGTGTAAAAACTTTAGCTTTATCTGCAGACGTTTCGGATATTAACTCCATAAATACTGCTGTTGAAAAAGCAATTGCCGAATTTAAAAGTATTGATATCTTAATCAATAGTGCTGGAATTGCTTCTTTTGGAAAATTCTTAGAATTGGAGCCAGAAGCTTGGGAAAGAATTATCCAAGTAAATTTAATGGGAACGTATTATACGACACGCGCCGTTATTCCAAATATGATTGAAAGACAAACTGGAGACATTATTAACATTTCATCTACTGCCGGCCTAAACGGAAATGCTCTTACGAGTGCCTACAGCGCCTCTAAATTTGCTGTTTTAGGTTTAACCGATTCTTTAATGCAGGAAATGAGAAAACACAATATTCGTGTTACGGCTTTAACACCTAGTACTGTTGCTACTGACATGGCTAAAGATTTAAACCTGACTGACGGAAATCCAGAAAAAGTGATGCAGTCTGAAGATATGGCAGATTTAATTATTGCGCAGTTAAAATTAAACCGAAGAGTCTTTATTAAAAACAGCAGCATCTGGTCTACTAATCCTTAAAAAATATAAACTTCAAAAATTAAATTCCAAATTCCAAATTTACAAACAATTGGAATTTGGAATTTTAAATATGGAATTTCAAAAACTAAAATTATGGAACAATATTTAAGACAGTTGGTCGAAATAGAATTTCAGGATAAGAAAGAAATCTTCAGCGGATTTCTAATTGATTATTCTGATGAATGGATTTTACTTCGAAATAATCCTGTAGATTTTGTTTTGGACGGTTTTGTCATCTTGAGAAATAAAAACATCGAAGCTGTAAACCGAGATCATGATCTGGCGTTTACAGAGAAAGTAATTCGGTTGAAAGGTTTGAAAATTAATTCTGAAGATATTATTCCGATTAAGGATTTGGCTTCAATCATAAAATTTATTTCTGAGAAATACGGCGTTTTTCAAATTGCAAAAAAATCATCAAAATCTGCTTATTTAGGAAAATTAATAGAATTAAACGACGAAGAATTAACCATTAATTTTTTGGACACACGAGGCCAGTTTGGAGGAGAATTGAGTTTTAATCCAGAAAAGATTCGTGTTATTGAATTTGATACTGATTATATTAATTCACTGAAATTGGTGGTTTCTTAGGATCAGAAGTAAGATGGTTTAAAACAACAAAGCCCTTTTGAAAAGGGCTTTGTTGTTTTTTGTCATTCCGAGGAACGAGGAATTACAATCGTAATTCCGTATGCATAATCGTCAATCTTTGTCGAGCTCCGAGTGTGATTCCTCGTTCCTCGGAATGACAATACTTTGGTTACATTTTTAGACTTCAGCAAGTTTATTCAAAAACTCCAAACGAACACTTCCGTCTTCATCAATTTTTGTTAAGTTAATTTCTTGTAATGTATTTACCAATTCAGGGTTCCAAGGTGTTTTTACTTTTACGTAATTTTCTGTAAAACCGTGAATGTATCCTTCTTTGTTTTCACTTTCAAAAAGAACCGTTCTGTTTGTTCCCAATTGGCTTTCATAAAAAGCACGGCGTTTTTTAACTGATAATCCACGAAGCATTTTACTGCGTTTTGCTCTTACATTTGAAGGTACAACGCCTTCCATATCCACTGCTTCTGTATTGTCTCTTTCAGAATACGTAAATACGTGCAGATACGAAATATCTAAATCATTTAAGAAATGATAGGTTTCTAAAAAGTGCTCATCTGTTTCTCCCGGGAAACCAACAATCACATCGACACCAATACAAGCGTGTGGCATTACTTCGCGAATTTTGTTCACGCGATCAATATAAACTTCACGTAAGTAACGACGTTTCATTAATTTCAAAATATCATTGCTTCCCGATTGTAACGGAATATGAAAATGCGGTACAAAAGTGCGGCTTTTAGAAACAAATTCGATCGTTTCATTTTTAAGTAAATTCGGTTCGATAGACGAAATACGTAAACGTTCGATTCCTTCTACTTTATCCAAAGCCTGAACTAAATCTAGAAAAGTATGTTCGTGTTTTTTATTTCCAAACTCCCCTTTTCCGTAATCACCAATATTTACACCCGTTAAAACAATCTCACGAATATTCTGAGCTGAAATTTCTTTGGCATTTTTTAGTACATTTTCTAAGGCATCACTTCTGGAAATTCCTCTTGCCAGCGGAATTGTACAATACGTACATTTATAATCGCAGCCGTCCTGCACTTTTAAAAATGCTCTTGTACGGTCACCAATAGAATAACTTCCAACATAAAAATCGGCTTCGGCAATTTCGCATGAATGCACTTCACCCATATCGTTTTTACTCAAATCATGGATATAGTCAGTGATTTTGAACTTTTCTGTTGCTCCCAAAACCAAATCAACACCGTCTACTGCGGCCAATTCTTCTGGTTTTAATTGGGCATAACAGCCAACAGCAGCAACAAAAGCTTTATCATTAAGCTTCATTGCTTTTTTGACTACCTGCTTAAACTGCTTATCTGCATTTTCTGTTACAGAGCAAGTATTGATGACATAAATATCTGCTATTTCTTCAAAATCGACGCGGTCAAAACCTTCGTCGTTAAAATTTCTGGCAATTGTAGAAGTCTCTGAAAAATTCAGTTTACAACCCAGCGTATAAAAGGCAACTTTTTTTCTATTTTCCATAATCTGTCTTAAATTAATGAAATCGTTGTCAAAAAATTTAAGGCTGCAAATTTACAAACAATATTCATCAAAAGAAAGGGATTAATTTACTTCGAATCAATAATTTGCATTCAATGTTAATTTAGAAACATTAAAAATATATTTTGGTGATTTATTTTTTTTGACGATCATACATCTAAAACTGTCTTTTTTTAACAGTAGAATAAGAATAAAATGACAAAATAATCGATCAAATGCAAATTTCATCGATTAAATACATTTTTTCTTGATTTAAATTCAAAATTTCTTACATTTACTTTTGTTATGATCTAGTCTGAAAATTAATCCATAATTAAGAATTTTTACAAGCTTTAATTAATTTAATAATAATTCAGGCATAACAATTTTGAATTTTACTCGTTATGTTGTTGTTTTGTGTTACAAAATGAAATGGGAAAGCCGAAAACCAAAGAGAGTAGGCAAAATTATAATAACAAATACCACTTTATGAAAGCATTTTTACCCACAATCTGCTTGATGTTCTTAACCATTTTTAGTTCGCAAGCGCAAACTAATGCCCCAGCCGCAAATCCATTTCCTTCTATTAGTACATTAACGACTTGGGCGAGCTTCAATTCACAACAGCAATTTGATGTTGCTATTCGTGCAGTTGGGTTTAAGTTTGAAGTGAAAGAACCAGGTGAAGGATCTACAGCTTACACTTATATTCGTAAAGTAACGGTTAACGAAGTAAACTACACTGATAGAATTGTGTACAGAATTACTAATAATAATTCAGCAAGTATTATCTCATTAGTAACTGCTTCAACTGACTTAGTTAGTTTATATACACCACAATTGAGTACTTTTAAAAACAACAACTGTAAAACAGAAATGTCTAAAGACAAAAACACAACTTGCAGCTGCTACGAAAGTGCTAATTTTGCAATCGATCTTTGCGACGAACGTGTAAAATTAACTATGGGTGACGGAAATAAATATTTTGTTTCTGTAGCTAAAAAATAATAGTATAACTCGGAATTGTTTCCAAATCTTTACTGACTTTTAAGTATGTAAAGATTTGGAATACATTTCTTAGTTTGAGTTTGGATTTTTGAGTTCGTACCAAACTTCAATTTCTCCTTCGTATTCGAAAGAATTCACAAAATGGAAACCTAATTTTTCTAAAATCTTTCTAGAATTTTCGTTTCCTGCATCGGCATACGCGTAAAGTGCTTCCACTTTCATTTTATTAAAAGCATAATCCACAAAAGCTTTTCCAGATTCAGACGCATATCCTTTTCCCCAATGTTTTTCGATAAAACGATATCCTAACTCGTAAAAGTTTTTATGATTATTGATTTCGTCAGTAATAAATTTTATTCCAGACCATCCAATAAATTCATTGGTTTCCTTGAGAACAACCGCCCAGCGACCTGTTCCAAAATCTTTGTATTGCTTTTGAATAGATTTGATATAATCAATACTTTCTTCAATATGTTTTACGGGATTATTTCCTAAAAACAAATGCACATTCGGATTCGAATCCAATTCGAACATTCCTTCTGCATCAGAAGCTTTAAACTCTCTTAAAATCAAACGTTCGGTTTCAATTGAATTCTTCATCTTTATTAGTTTAAAATATAACGTTGTATTACTTCAGCGACACCATCATTATTATTGGATGCCACAATTAAATCGGCTTTATCACGCAATTCCGGCGTTACATTATCTACCCAGACTCCAAGGCCAGCATATTCAATCATTGTTAAGTCATTTCCAGCATTTCCAACTGCGATAATTTCACTTTGAAGAATTCCTAACTTATCTGCCAAAAGTTTCAAACTGGCCGCTTTATCAATCCCTTGCTGCGCTGCTTCTAAGAAAAATGGTTTCGACATAGAAACACTCAAATGCGGCATTGCTTCAATCAAATCTTTTTCAACCGTTTTCAAATAAGCCGGATCTTCTAATAAAATACATTTTACCGCAGGTCTGTCAACATATTCCTTAAAACTGGACACTTTACGATGCACCATTCCAGTAATTTCTTTTTCGACTTCTATGTATGGTGAATCTGTTTCGCTTATAATTTCATTGTCTAAATAAGTGATAATATGCGTTTTCATTTTAACACTATAATCGTATAAATCATGAATCTGCTCTACAGTCAGCTTTTGTTCAAAAAAAACTAAATCGTCTTTTGCCCTGCTGATAATAGCACCATTAAATGATATAATATAAGAGTCATTAATATCCAATTGTAATTCTTTTGCATAAGCCGTCATTGCAGATGTAGGTCTTCCCGAAGCCAAGACTACATAAACACCTTTGGCCTGTGCCTCTAATATTACTTTTTTATTTAAATGTGAAATTTTATGATCGTCTGTCAACAAGGTATCATCCATGTCGAGCACCAGCATTTTGTATTGCATATTTTTTTAGTATTCAGCCGCAGTTTTCAGCCGCAGTCTCAGTAACAACTGAAAACTTAGACTGAAAACTGAAAACTTTTAAAGACTCATTCTAAATTCTTCAATAACCGGATTTGCTTTTGCAAAATCAGTTTCTTGAATAAAAACCTCAACAGCCAAATCTGTCTGGCCGAAACCTCCTAAACGAGCCGATTGAATATTATCTTTTTTTACGGTTTCTACTCCCGCTGTTTCTAATCTTTCCTGCAAAGCAATTGCTAACACTTCACTACCCGAAAACACCTTCATTAATCCCATGATATTCTATTTATTCTAATATTATTTTTAATTGTTTTTGAAAATCTTCATTTTCATTCACCCCAACATGTCCCTGACCTTTCAAAGGATAAAAATAGGCATTTGATTTCAAAAGCTTTTTCAATCTTACTGAATTTTTACAAGGAATTAACTGATCATCAGTTCCATGAAAAATATAAATTGGAGCTTTAATTTTTGGAAGATATAAATTGGTTTCTAAACTAAACCTCTTCATAAAGTCTGGAAAAAAGGGAACTCTCGAACTTGACAATTCTAAAAAGTTGTAATATGGAGCCTGAAGGATTACTGCTTTTGGTCTATTTTCTAAAGCAAGTTTTGCAGCAAACCCAGAACCGATAGAATATCCTGCAATTATAATTTCCTCTTCAGAATATCTCTTAGACAATTGCTTAAAAACAATCGAAATATCTTTACTCAATTGTTCTTCATTTTCAATTTCACCTTCGCTTTTTCCGAAACTTCTGTAGTCCAAAATAAAAATATCGTAACCCAGTGAAGTATATATTTTAGCAATCTTTCCCCAAGTTTCTAATGTTCCGGCATTTCCATGAAGATAAAAAATTAAGCCTTTGGATTTTTCGGCTTTAAACAACAATCCGTTGAGAATACTTCCATCAAAAGACTTGATATTAATTTCCTCATAATTATGCTGATAATCAAATTTAAAGTCCTTTGGTAATTTTGAACTATGAAAAACTAATTCAACCTGATTGAAATAAACGTAAGATATTATTAAAACATAAACAATTAGAAAAAAGCACAAAAGTACCAATGCTAAAAATTTAAACGTTTTTAATATCTCCATTAATCACTAATTATTTTGTTTGTGCAGTTTTCAGTTTAGTGCTCTGTTACTGAAACTGAAAACTGAGACTATCTACTCTTCTTGAATATCGTCTTCTTCTTCGTCAAGTTCTTCCTCTCCTTCTTCATCCATATCAAATAAAAAAGGTTCAACTAACATTTTGTCAGCCAAAATTTCGATGCGTTCTGTCAGGGTTTCAGCAAAAATCAAACGCTGTGTTTTTGTAATACTGCCAGAAATACGCATAATTTTGGTTTCGTGCCTCAACCTTAAAATAGGATCAGCATCATCAAGGATCAGCATTTTTAATCGGTTAACATTGTAACCCGCCGTACTAAACATATCGTTTAATTTCGTTGGTGTTCCAATTAAGACATCGATTCCGGTTGAAATGTAATTTTTATCGTAATCCATGTCGCCTTTTTCATTTACGCCATACACCTCAAGACTGGTGTATTTTCCATATTTTTCAAAAAGCGCCACCATTTCCAATACCTTCGCTTTGTCTTCAACAATAATCAAAGCACGAGGCGATTCTTCATTTTTTCCTGCTAACTGCTGAATAACATTTAAAACAATTGTAGTTGTTTTTCCACTTCCTTTTGGAGAAATAATTACGCAATCGGCACCACTTTTTATGGTCGAAAATGTTTCCAGCTGCAATGCATTTGCTTCTGTCAAACCATTTTCAATTAATCCGTCTTGTAATTTTTCGTTTATTTTTTTTAGTTTCATTTTTTTTTATGCTTTAAGCTTTAAGCTATACGCTTTAAGCAAAAATTATTTTTAAATTTTCAGCTTTAGCCTTTAGGCATTAAGCCATAGGCAAAAAACTTTTATGTCATAGCTCAAGGCTTAAAGCTTATTGCTTATTGCCTATTGCGACAAGCATCTATTTGCTTGCAAACAATTTTACATCGGTTTCAGAGATTTCGTTTCCTCCCAAAATAATCAATCTTTCGACTACATTTCGAAGTTCACGAATATTTCCTGTCCAATCATATTCCTGCAATAATTTTATGGCTTGCGCCGAAAATACTTTCACTGCATTTCCCTGCTCTGATGCAATTTTTTCTGCAAAATGTTTTATCAAAGCTGGAATATCGTCACGTCTTTCATTTAACGGCGGTACTTTAATCAAAATAACTGCCAGACGATGGTATAAATCTTCACGGAAACGGCCTTCGGCAATTTCTGTTTTTAAATCTTTATTTGTTGCAGCAACTACACGAACATCAACTTTAATATCTTTATCGGCACCAACTCTGGTAATCATACTTTCCTGAAGGGCGCGTAAAACTTTGGCTTGTGCCGAAAGACTCATATCACCAATTTCATCTAGAAAAATAGTTCCTTTGTCAGCTGCTTCAAATTTCCCTGCTCGATCTTTCACTGCCGATGTAAAAGCGCCTTTTACGTGTCCGAACAATTCACTTTCAATCAATTCACTCGGAATTGCTGCACAGTTAACTTCTATTAAAGGAAAATTAGCTCGTTCGCTTTTTTCATGTAACTGATGTGCTACTAATTCTTTTCCAGTTCCGTTGGGACCTGTAATTAAAACTCTGGCTTCGGTTTGAGCTACTTTATCAATCATCACTTTAATATGATTAATTGACTCGCTCTCGCCTATCATTTCGTAATTTTTGCTTACTTTTTTCTTTAGAATTTTATTTTCGACAACTAATTGTTTTTTGTCTAAAGCATTACGAACGGTATTTAATAAACGATTCAAATCCGGCGGTTTTGATATGTAATCAAAAGCTCCTAAGCGCATGGTGTGAATTGCTGTTTCCATATCGCCGTGCCCCGAGATCATGACCATCGGAATTTCTGGTTTTATCTTTTTTACTTCTTCTAAAACCTCAACACCGTCCATTTTTGGCATTTTGATATCACACAAAACCAAATCGTAATCGTTGTTTTTTATTTTTTCAAGACCCGCAGCACCATCTTCAGCTTCTTCAACTTGGTATGAATCATTTTCTTCTGATAAAATTTTTACCAAAACTCTTCTGATCGCTGCTTCGTCTTCTATAATTAGTATTTTACTCATTTTTTTTAAAGGTTCTGAGGTTCTAAGTCACTAAGGTTCTGAGGTTTTTCTAAAAGACACTAAAAAAATCTTAGCACCTCAGCACCTTAGTAACTCCAAAAAAATTAATATTTAAGCCACTTATACAATTCTTTCCACGTTGGTTTTTTGCCGTACATTAAAATACCTACGCGGTAAATTTTTGCAGCGAACCAAACAACCAGGAAAAATGTAGCAAACAATAATGATACCGAAATTGCGATTTGCCACCACGGCACACCAAACGGAATACGCATGAGCATTACAATTGGCGACGTTAATGGAATCATCGAAAAAATTACAGCAACCGTTCCGTGAGGATCATTAACAACTGTAAAAAATCCGATGTATACGCTTAAAATAAGCGGCATTATAATAGGCAGAAGAAATTGCTGTGAATCTGTTTGATTGTCTACTGCCGCTCCGATTGCAGCATAAAATGAACTGTAAAGGAAATAACCTCCAATAAAGTAAACGATAAAACCAATAATAATGCTGGCAATTGGCAGATTCCATAATTCAGCAATATACATTTGTGCAGATCCTGCAAATTCATGTTGTGCTGACTGCATTAATTCTGGCGAAATTCTGGCAGTCGGCCCGATATTGACACCAAAAAATGCTGACGCCGCAAACATTAATCCCAAACCAATAATTGCCCAGATCATAAATTGTAAAATCCCTGCAAGAGAAGTTCCTACAATTTTACCAATCATTAACTGAAATGGTTTTACCGACGAAATAATGATTTCGATAATACGGTTTGTTTTTTCTTCTATCACACTTCGCATTACCATGTTTCCGTAAATGATAATAAACATCATAATCAAATAACCGAATGCACCGCCAATTCCGATTTTTATCTCGTTTAATCCTTTTAAACTTTCTTCCCCAGAAGCTTTTATCAAATGAATATTAACTTTTGACTGTGCTTTTTGAATCGCAAGAGTATCTAGTTTGGCTTTTTCCAGATTTAGTTTCGTAATTTTTGTTCCGATGACATCCTGTGTACTTTCAACAAAAGAAATACTTGGACTATTATTCGAAATAAATTCTATTTTACTTTCTAAATCTTTTGTATTATTTGTTTTTGGGATGACAATTAAACCGCTGAAATTTTCTTTTGTAATACTGTCTTTCAACGCCTTTACATCAATTTCAGATAAGTCGAGATATTTGAACTCAGCTCCTTTTTTATTTTCTTTTAAGAAATCGGCAGCAAAAAGTCCAGTTTCGTCATGAATTGCAATACGCTTTGTATCGGCTTTCATCGAACTCAAATAGCCAATAAAAACTGCTATCGCCACAAATAAAAGCGGACTCAAAAAAGTCATGACAACAAAAGATTTATTGCGGACTTTGGCAATAAATTCTCTTTTTATAATCAACGAAATGATGCTCATAAATATTTTTAATTTTTAAAACTTCAAATCCCAAATTCCAAGCTTTTACAATTGGAATTTGGAATTTCTATTTTGGAATTTTTAAATTTTATTTTCTGTTACTGTTTGAATAAAAATATCGTTTACGCTTGGAATTTTTTCAACGAAATGTGTTACTTGTCCACGTTGTGTTAAAATATTCAATAATTCGTTTGGCGTTGCATTTCCTATTTGAATATTTAATTTTAAATCATCATTCAAAGATTTGAAATTTGCAGGTGCAACACTAAATTTTTGCGTAATGTCATACATCAAACCTTCGACGTTATTAGTCAAAATTCCAACTTCAAAACTATTAGTTTTAAACTGACGTTTTACATCGCCAACTTTACCTTCAATAAGTTTATTCGATTTATGAATTAAAGCAATATGATCACACAGTTCTTCAACGCTTTCCATTCTGTGTGTCGAAAAAATAATTGTGGAGCCTTGCTCTTTTAATGCCAAAATTTCATCTTTTATAACATTGGCATTTACGGGATCAAAACCAGAAAAAGGTTCGTCGAAAATCAGCAGTTTTGGTTTATGCAAAACACAGACTACAAACTGAATTTTCTGCGCCATTCCCTTAGAAAGTTCTTGGATTTTTTTGTTCCACCAGCCTTGAATTCCTAAACGATCAAACCAATATTCTAATTGCAGTTTTGCCTCGGTTTTAGAAAGCCCTTTCATTTGTGCAAGATACAAACATTGTTCACCTACTTTCATAGAAGTATATAAACCTCTTTCTTCTGGAAGGTAACCAATTACCTGTACATGTTTGGGTTGCAATCTTTCGCCATCCAAAATTACTTCGCCACTATCTGGCATTGTAATTTGATTGATGATTCTGATAAGGGAAGTTTTTCCAGCTCCATTAGGACCTAATAGTCCATATATACTGCCTTTCGGCACATTTAATGAAACCTCGTTAAGCGCTACATAATCGCCATATTGTTTTACGACTTTATGTACTTCAAGTAAGTTACTCATGCTGTTTTTTAGATTTTCTGCGTAGCTTCACCAATTATAGCTCAGCGACTGTAAAAGTAAATAATTCGAAGCGAACTTTGTATTATAATATACAAAAAACCCATTCTAATTTGCACTAGAATGGGTTTTTGATGGTATTACATTTTAGAAAAAGTTTCAATTATGAAAACATATCTTTTACTTTCTCAAAAAATGATTTCTCTGATTTCTCTGGACTTGGAATAAAATGTTCGTCGTTTAGAGCATTTTCAAAGAATTGTTTTTGTTCTTTATTTAAAGTTTTAGGAGTCCAAACATTTACGTGAACTAATAAATCTCCGTTTCCGTAACCATTTAAACTTGGAATTCCTTTTCCTTTTAATCTTAAGATTTTTCCAGATTGAATTCCTTCTTCCAATTTAATACGAACTTTTCCGTTGATTGCTTCTATATCTTTTGAAGCACCTAGAATAGCCTCTGGGAAACTGATATATAAATCGTAGTGAACATTCTCACCTTCACGTTTTAGGAATTCGTGCTCAATTTCTTCAATCGCAACAATTAAATCACCTGGAATACTATTTCCTGGAGCATCGTTACCTTTATTAGAAACTTTTAACTGCATTCCATCAACAACTCCCGCAGGAATTTTGATTGAAACCGTTTCGTCTTCCTGAACCATTCCTTGTGCATCTGCCTCAGAAGGTTTTTTATCTAAAATTTGACCAGAACCACCACAAGCAGGACAAGTTGACGCAGATTGCATTCTTCCTAAAATGGTATTAGTTACACGCATTACCTGACCTTGACCATTACAAGTCGTACAAGTTTTATACGTTACACCTTTTGCCTGAACTTTACGTTTTACCTTTACTTTTTTCTCTACTCCATTTGCAATTTCTTCTAAAGTTAATTTCACTTTAATTCGAAGATTGCTTCCTTTTGCACGGCGAGGACCACCGCCTCCGCCTCCGAAACCGCCAAATCCACCTCCAAAAATATCACCAAACTGGCTGAAGATGTCATCCATATTCATACCGCCATGACCACCGCCAAATCCGCCAGAACCATCAAATGCTTGATGTCCGTATTGATCGTATTTTGCTTTTTTCTGCGGATCACTTAAAACTTCATAAGCTTCTGCCGCTAATTTGAAGTTTTCTTCTGCCTCTTTGTCGCCTGGGTTTTTATCAGGGTGATATTTCAGCGCACTTTTTCTATATGCCTTTTTTATTTCAGCAGCGTCAGCATTTTTTGAAATGCCTAGTATTTCGTAAAAATCTTTTTTCATAATGAAGGTTAAATTCCAAAAACTAAAATTCCAAATTCCAATCTTAAAACTGACTTTTGAAACTTTTGTTTGCTTTTTTTAGTTTCCGATTACTACTTTAGGAAAACGAATAATTTTGTCTCCTAATTTGTATCCTTTTTCAATAACGTCAACAATTTTCCCTTTTAATTTATCAGATGGAGCTGGTATTTGGGTAATTGCTTCAGCAAAATCAGCATCAAAAGCATCACCTGCTTTTACATCAACTTGCTCTAAACCTTTAGTTACTAAAGTACTTTTAAGTTTTTCGTGAATCAATTCAACACCTTTAGTTAAATTCTCATCTTCAGATTTGTTGATTTCTACCATCGCTCTGTCAAAATCATCTAAAACAGGAAGCATTGCTAACAAAACTTCTTGATTTGCAGTTTTAAACAGGTCAATACGCTCTTTTGAAGTTCTTTTTTTGTAATTTTCAAATTCGGCAAATAATCTCAAAAACTTATCTTTTTCTTTAGCCAAGTCTTGAGCTAATTGCTCCTCAACACTTAATTCTTCAACAATTAACTGTTCTCCGTTGGCATTGTTCTCTAACGTTACGTCGTCTAATTCCTGATCGAATTCTGTATTTTCCGTAGTCATATTACTTTTATTTTTAAAAATATTTTTAAACTTCATTTTTTATTTCTTTCTGTTGGATTGCAAAAGTACTGCCAAATCTTATAAAATGTCAAATTGTCACTTTATTAATTATGAGACTTTTAAAAAATGAAATTATCGAATTAAAATTTAGTATAATTTTAAGACTATTACGTTATAGTTTATTTTATCTTTGGAACGTAAAAACTAAATCATTACCAATCAAAATTGAATTTAAGGGTTGGCCTCGGCCTCAAAATAATTATTAATTCAAATTTACCTTATATTAAAAAAAGCTTCGCCTTAATAGACGAAGCTTTTTTTTTTTGCTTTTTTACTATACTTTTTTACCACAGAGAATACAAAGGTTTTCAAGAGTTTACAGAGATTTAAGTTGTGCTTATACAATCTAAACACACAAAGCTTTGTAAACTCTGTGATTTTAGAAACTATACTTAAATAAATCTTTATGTTTCTGTGGAAAAAAAATCGCAAAGCTTTATATAAATTTAGCTTTGCGAATTGTGTTTTTTAATATTTTGAACAAAAAATCTTTGCTGTAAAAAATATGTATTGCACGGGCGGAGGGATTCGAACCCCCATCAACGGTTTTGGAGACCGCTATTCTACCCTTGAACTACGCCCGTAACTTAAGGTCGGCAAATTAAAAGCTTTTTTTCTTTACTAGCAAGTATTTCACGCACATTACAAAAGATTTCAGCGGATAAAATGCTAATAATTTACTAACCAAATCATCTTCAAAGCTTTGCGAACTTTGTATTTTTTTATACAGAAAGCAAAATAAATCTTAGCTCACTTTGCGGTTAAACTTTTATGCCAACAAAGCATTTTTCAATCCTTCGAAATCAACTGTAATTTGTTCTCCTGTCACTAAATTTTTAAGCGCATAGGAATTTGACTCTATTTCCTGATCACCTGCAATTACTGCAAACGGAATCAGACGTTTATCTGCATATTGAAACTGCTTTCCAACTTTTACATTATCAGGGTACAATTCTACTTTTATATTCTCCTGTCTTAATTTTTGAATTGCTTTTGAAGCATACAAAGCTTCTTTATCTCCGTAATTGATAAAAATAGCTTTTGAAGTCGCTGCAACAGTTTCTGGAAACAATTGCAATTCTTCCAAAACCAAATAAATTCGATCCAAACCAAAAGAAATTCCGACACCACTCATATTTTTCAAACCAAAAATACCAGTCAAATCGTCGTATCTTCCACCGCCTCCAATAGATCCCATCGAAACGGTTTTTGGAGCCGCAACTTCAAAAATAGCTCCAGTGTAATAATTTAAACCACGTGCCAAAGTCACATCTAAATCTAAAGTCGCTGTTGCCAATCCTAAAACAGCAACATTGTCACAAATAAATTTCAATTCTTCAACACCCTTCATTCCTTCTTCTGAAGAAGCCAATAACTGTGAAAGCTGATTGATTTTATCTGAAAAAGTTCCGCTAAAGCTAAAAAGCGGCTGTACTTTAACTAACGCTTCTGCAGCAATTCCTTTTTCGATCATTTCCTTTTTTACGCCGTCTTCTCCAATTTTATCCAATTTATCAAGAGCAACCGTAAAATCGATTAGTTTATCTGAAGCGCCAATAACCTCAGCAATTCCAGATAATATTTTTCTATTATTGATTTTGATTGTAACACCTTCTAATCCTAAAGAAGTAAAAACGGTATCGTACAACTGAACCAATTCTACTTCCTGCCAAAGTGATTTTGAACCAACGACATCGGCATCACATTGATAAAATTCTCTATAACGTCCTCTCTGCGGTCTGTCAGCTCTCCAAACGGGTTGAATCTGATATCTTTTAAAAGGAAATTCAATTTCGTTTTGGTGCTGTACCACGTATCTTGCAAACGGAACTGTCAAATCGTAACGCAGTGCTTTTTCTGAAATTCTTCCAGTAAATTTATTCAACTCGATTCTCTGGCTTAAATCTATCGTTTCGGCAGAATTAGACTGAAGTACTTCAATAGATTCTGGCAGTTCAATTTTATTTTTATTGAAGAAAAAGTTACCTGAATTCAATATTTTAAAAATCAAACGATCTCCTTCTTCCCCATATTTCCCCATCAAAGTATCTGAATTTTCAAACGAAGGAGTTTCTATTGGCTGAAAACCAAATTTTTCAAAATTAGTTTTGATTGTCTGAATAATATATTGACGTTTTGACACCTCTGCAGGTGAAAAATCTCTTGTTCCTTGTGGAATACTTGGTTTTGAAGCCATCTTTTTTATTTTAGATTGTTGATTTTAGATTTTAGATTTACTGAATCATTACCTCTAAATTCATTAACATTATTTTCTTTTTATTTTAATCGCCTGCAAATATCTTACTTTTTAAAATAAATAATAGCGCTTCGAAAACAAACTTGTAACAAAAAACGTATTTTCGTGACAAATTGGTCATGATGCTAAAATTATTTAAAGAAAATATTCGAATTGCTTTTGGTTCTATCAAAACACAATTACTGCGTACTATTCTTACCGTTTTAATTATCGCTATTGGTATTACGGCTTTGGTCGGAATTCTTACTGTGGTTTCTGCTTTAGAAAATACAATTTCCAGCGATTTTGCTTCGATGGGAGCAAATACATTTAACATCAATCAATACGAAAATAAAGTTCGTAATCGTGGAGGGAATGAACGAGAAGTCATCAATCCGATTATTTCTTATCCTGAAGCTGTTGCTTTTAAAAATAAATACAAATATCCTTTTACAGAAACTTCCTTATCATTTACAGCAACTTCAACCGCGGAAGTGAAATATTTAGGAGAAAAAACTGATCCTGAAATTACAATTGTAGGCGTTGACGAACATTTTATTACTAATTCTGGCTTGGAAACAAGTTTAGGACGAAGCTTCAATCAATTTGACGTTGAAAATAATACCTATTCCTGCATTGTTGGTTCTGACTTCGAAAAAGGACTTTTAAAAGATATTAATCCAATTGACAAAATAATCTCCATTAGAGGAGCAAGATTTAAAGTAATTGGAGTTCTTAAAGAAAAAGGTTCAACGTTTGGGAACAGTCAGGATTTACGAGTTTTGATTCCAATTCAAGTGGCAAGATCTTTATTTACGGCGCCAAATATCAATTATACAATTAGTGTAATGGTTTCTAAAAAAGAAGTTTTAGACCAGGCTATTGATAACGCAACAAGCACTATGCGAAGAGTACGCAAATTAAGTCCAGTTCGTGACAATAACTTTGGCGTTGTTCGAAGCGATGATTTAATTAACAGAATTCTCGGAATTACTCAATATTTAGGATGGGCCGCATGGATTATCAGCATCATAACTATTTTAGGATCTTCCATAGCATTGATGAATATTATGATTGTTTCGGTTACAGAACGTACCCGCGAAATTGGTGTTCGTAAAGCTTTGGGAGCAAAAAGAACTACTGTAGCTTTCCAGTTTTTTATTGAAACTTTATTAATTGGACAAATTGGAGGTTTAGTCGGAATCGTTTTGGGTATTTTATTAGGTTTTGCTATTGCAGCAGCTATGAGCTTCTCATTTGTAATTCCGTGGATGGCAATTTTTGCCGCTTTTGCAACAAGCTTTTGTGTTGCGTTGGTTTCTGGTTTATATCCAGCAATTAAAGCATCTAAATTAGACCCTATTGAAGCTTTACGATACGAATAGTTTTTTAGTATTCAGTCGCAGTCACAGTTTTCAGTATTAGTGCTGTCGAAAACTTTGACTGAAACTGTAAACTGAGACTGAGACTGTAAAACTCTAAATATTCCCTTTTATCATTCTGTCGTTATCGTAAATATCTTTTCGAAGTTCAACGTTTTTGAAATCCATATTTTCGAGCAACTCAATCATTTCTTTTCCAAGATATTGATTGATTTCGAAATATAATTTTCCTTTTTCAAAGAGGCGTTTTTGAGCCAAAGAAGCAATTTTTTTGTAAAAAATCAAAGCATCATTATCTTCAACGAAAAGTGCTAAATGCGGTTCGTAATCCAATACATTTTTTTTGATTTCTTCTTTTTCTAAATTTCGAACATAGGGCGGATTAGAAACAATAATATCAAAATTACATCTTAGTTCCTCGGTTTCTAAAATATCCAAAAGAACAAATGTCACATCGACATTATTTTTTACCGCATTTCTTTTTGCTGTTTCAATTGCTTTTTTAGAAACATCGATTCCAAAAACTTCAGCATTCGGCAGGTTTTTTGCCAGCGAAATAGCGATACAGCCGCTTCCTGTTCCAATATCTAGAATTTTTGTTTTTTTTGATTTATCAGGATTAGAATTTTCATTAATAATCCATTCTACTAATTCCTCTGTTTCTGGTCTCGGAATCAAAACATTCTCATTTACTTCAAAATCCAAACCGTAAAAATTTGTTTTCCCAAGTAAATATTGAATTGGAACTTCTTTTTTCAGCTGTCTTACAAGCTCGTCCCATATTACAAAGTCATTCTCCTCGAAAGTTAATTCATGATTTAATGCCAAATCAATCTGACGAAGTTTATGTTTCTCTTCCAGAATTAAATAAAAAAAACTCTCCGCTTCGTACGCATCGTAAAAAGGCGATAATTCTTTAATAAATTGAGTGCGGTATTGTTTAATTTTCATTTCAATTATTTGAACATTATGTACCAGTTTAAAACTGATTTTACAATTCAATAAGTCTCGTTAACACAAAATTGTTACAAATTCTAATTACAAAACTTTCAGCATCCATATTGGACAAGAGCAATGTCCCGTTGACCCTAATGGCGCATCCAGATATTCAAAACCAGATTTTTTATACAACTTTTGTGCTGCATGCATAAAAGGCATTGTTTCTATATAACATTTTTCGAAACCAAAATCCTTTGCTTGTTCTAAACACTTTTCCATCATTTTCGTGCCAATTCCTAAACCTCGGGTTTTGGGCAGAAAATACATTTTCTGCAATTCGCAGATTTTCGGATCACTATTTTCTAAGGGAGCAATTCCTGCACAGCCTACAATTTCACCTTCACTTTCTACAACAAAATAGGAAGATTTTGCTTTACTATATTCTTCAAACATCAAATCCAGATAAGGATCTTCGTATGCAGTTCCCACTTTTGGAATTTCCATTTCATCAAAAACCGACCTTATTAAACCAGCAACTGCCTGATTGTCTTCTTTTTCAATTTCTCGGATTAGCCAATTTACCATTTTTTAAATCTAAAATATTATAATTACAAAAGTAAAGATAGTTTTTCGATAGTTTCTTAACTTAGTCTTAAACTCAAAAATTAACTACTTTTGTACCGTGAATATACAAGAAAAATACATAAAACGCTGTATCGAGCTGGCACAAAATGGACTTGGAACTACTTATCCAAACCCAATGGTCGGAAGCGTGATTGTTTACGACGATCAAATTATCGGCGAAGGCTGGCATAAAAAAGCCGGTGAACCTCATGCAGAAGTAAATGCAGTGAAATCTGTGAAAGATAAATCACTGTTAAAAAAAGCAACAATTTATGTAAGCTTAGAACCTTGCAGTCATTTTGGAAAAACCCCTCCGTGCTGTGATTTAATCATTGCTAATGAAATCCCAAATGTAGTTGTGGGAACGGTTGATCCTAATGAGAAAGTGGCTGGAAAAGGAATTCTAAAATTAATTGAAGCCGGAGCAAATGTTACCGTTGGAGTTTTAGAAGATGAATGCAACGAGCTGAACAAACGTTTTTTTACTTTTCATCAAAAAAAGAGACCGTATATTATTTTAAAATGGGCAGAAAGTCAGGATGGATTTTTAGCTCCTGAAAAAGCTAATAACCAAGACCGTAAACCAATCTGGATCACGAACACTTATTCTCGACAATTGGTTCATAAATGGAGAACCGAGGAGCAGGCTATTTTAGTTGGAACACAAACTGTTATTGATGACAACCCTAAATTAAACGCCAGAGATTGGAGCGGTAATAATCCTGTGAGGGTTGTTATAGATAGAGAAAATAAAATTGACGACAACAGTTTTATTTTTGACGACACTGTAAAAACTATTATTTTTTCTAATGAAAACAAAAAAAAATCAACAACAAATACGCAGTTTGAAGTAATTGATTTTAGTAAAAATATTATTCCTGAGATTTTGGATGTTTTATATAAAAATCAAATTCAATCGATAATAATTGAAGGAGGAAGACAAACTTTACAATCTTTTATAGATGAAAATATTTGGGATGAAGCTCGATTTTTTGTCGGAAAACCAAGTTTTGGCAACGGAACAAAGGCTCCAATTATTTCAAGAAAAAACAACGCAAAAACTACTATTTTAAGCGACGAACTAATACAGATTAGAAATTATGATTGATACTATAATTTTTGACTTTGGAGATATTTTCATCAATTTAGACAAACCTGCCACAATTTCTGGTTTGCAAAAATTAGGAATGACAGAATGGAACAGTGAACTTGATCAATTAAATTTTTCTTTTGAAACTGGACATATTTCTCCAGAAGATTTTATTGGCGGTTTTCAAAAACAGCTTCCCAACGCATCCAAAGAAGAAATCTTAAAAGCTTGGAATGCTGTACTGGCAGATTTTCCTTTATACCGATTGGAGTTCCTAAAAGAATTATCCAAAAAATATCGTTTGTTTTTATTGAGTAATACTGATTCTATTCACATCAATACATTTGAAACAAAAAACGGAACTGCCTTTTATGAAGATTTTTATCGCTGTTTTGAAAAAGTCTATTTCTCATTTGATATGGGATTAAGAAAACCAGATCCAAAGATTTACCAATTCTTACTTGACAAACACAATTTAATCCCAGAGAATACTTTATTTGTTGACGATAAAAAAGAAAACACCGACAGTGCCGCAGCGCTAGGCATAAAAGTCTGGAATCTTCAAGTTGGGAAAGAAGATGTTATTGACCTTTATAATAAAAATATAATTTAGATTACTGCTTTTGGAAATTAACGATACTTATCAAACTATTGCAATCGCATCTGAAGAAATGCTGTTTAAAGAAAAAGGCAGTAAATTCTTTGGCTACGCATTTCCGATAGATCATGAAGACGAAGTAAAACCAATTATTGAAAACCTTAAAAAACAACATCCGCATGCTGTACATTATTGTTATGCTTATCAGCTGGGAGTTGGCAGCAAAATTTCATATCGCGCTAATGATGACGGTGAACCAAGCAATACTGCAGGCGCGCCAATTTACGGGCAAATACAATCTTTTGGAGTAACCAACGTTCTTGTTGTGGTTGTTCGAATTTTTGGAGGTGTAAAACTGGGAGTCGGAGGTTTAATCGCTGCTTATCGAACAACAGCTCAAATGACTTTAGAGACTTGCGAGATCATTGAAAAAACAATTGATGAATCATTTTTAATTTTATTTGATTATAAAAACATGAATAAAGTAATGCGTGTGATTAAAGAAAAAAAGTTAGAAATAACATCTCAAGAAATGGAAATGGATGAAATTTCTGGTTTACCGATAGGCAAAATTACGATCAAAACGCGAAAAAAAAATGCCGAAACAGTGTTCAGCATTTTTGATTTAATGTTTGAAATCGATATTAAAATTATATAAATTGGTATAAAATCATTAAGCGATTTAACAATTATTCAAGCGATTTAAATATTTCTAAAATATAATCTGGAGGAGCTGTCGGACGACCCGTTTTTAACGAAATAAATACCAAAATAAACGTCGCAGTTGTTAATAACTCATTTGACTCATTATAGATCTCGCAGTCAAATTCAATCTTCACAGAAGAGTGACTTTTGAAAGTTGTATGAATTGTTAAAAGCTCATCGTATCTCGCCGATTTTTTGTAACTTATATTCATGTTTACAATTGGCAGACCAATACCGCTTTCTTCCATGCTTTTATACGAAACCCCTTTATTTCTAAGCCATTCCACGCGTCCGATTTCAAAATAAGGGACATAATTTCCGTGATAAACGACTCCCATCTGGTCGGTTTCTGAGTAACGAACTCTTACTTGAGTCTGGTGATTTTTCATTATTTAGAGATTAAAAAAATTCAAATTTAAAAAGCCTACTTACAACTTTTTTTTATAAAATTAGATGTCAAAATATTTTTTTTTACAGAAATTTGTTCACATATTTGTTATCCCGAAATACGGAATAAAATTGCTCCTCTTTTATTAGGAGAATCTTTATAACAATAATAAAAATTTATTTGAATCTATGACTAAAACTGCTCAATCGGTATGGGAAAACTGTTTGTCCTTCATAAAGGATAATATTCAAGATCAAGCATACAAAACTTGGTTTGAACCAATCAAATCAGTTGAGCTAACCGATAACGCATTATACATTCAAGTTCCAAGTAAATTTTTCTACGAGTGGCTCGAAGAGCACTATGTAAAATTATTGAAAGTTGCGCTTACCAAAGAACTGGGAAAAAACGCAAAGTTACTCTATAAAATTAAAATGGAGAACACTTATGGCAACAAACAGCCGTTTACCGAACAGCTGCCAAGTTCCAACAGAGTTCCTATGAAACCTCAAGAGGTTGACGCTCCTTTTAAAAACTTAAATCCTGAACTAAAAAATCCGTTTGTAATTCCTGGAATTAGAAATTTAAAAATTGAGTCTCAGTTAAATCCGAACTACAGTTTTGATAATTTCTTAGAAGGAGATTCAAACCGTTTGGCTCGTTCTGCAGGTATGGCTGTTGCCAACAAACCAGGAGGAACTTCATTTAATCCGTTATTGATCTTTGGAGGAGTTGGTTTAGGAAAAACACACTTAGCACATGCTATAGGTGTAGAAGTAAAAGATAAATATCCAGAAAAAACAGTTTTATATATTTCTGCTGAGATTTTTACACAGCAGTATATTGATTCGGTAAAAAAGAATAATCGTAATGATTTCATTCACTTTTATCAATTAATCGATGTTTTAATTATTGATGATGTTCAGTTCCTATCTGGAAAATCAGGAACTCAAGACGTGTTTTTCCATATTTTCAACTATTTACATCAAAATGGAAAACAAGTAATCTTAACTTCAGATAAAGCTCCTGTTGATATGCAGGATATTGAACAAAGATTATTGTCTCGTTTCAAATGGGGATTATCTGCAGAATTGCATCAACCTGATTATGAAACTCGTATCTCGATCTTAAAAAACATCTTATATCGTGATGGTGTTGAAATGCCAGAAGATATTTTAGAATATGTGGCTCGAAACATTAAAACAAATGTTAGAGAATTAGAAGGTGCCATTATTTCGTTAATCGCTCAATCTTCTTTCAACAAAAAAGAAGTTACAATCGAATTAGCAAAAAGCGTTGTAGAGAAATTTGTTAAAAATGTAAAAAGAGAAATCTCAATCGATTATATTCAAAAAATCGTTTCCGATTATTTCCAGTTAGATATTGAAACACTTCAGTCTAAAACTCGAAAGAGGCACGTTGTACAAGCAAGGCAATTAGCAATGTTTTTTGCTAAAAAATTCACCAAAGCTTCTTTAGCCAATATCGGTTCACAAATTGGAGATCGTGATCACGCAACTGTTCTTCACGCTTGTAAAACAGTTGACAACTTAGTTTCTACAGACAAACAATTTAAAAAGTTTGTTGAAGACATCAATAAAAAACTAACGCTTTAAGACGCATCATGCCTGTAAAAATCCTAATGGTTTGTTTAGGGAACATCTGTAGATCTCCCTTGGCAGAAGGAATTTTAGCTTCTAAATTACCTAAAGATAAATTCTTTGTTGATTCAGCCGGAACAGGTTCTTGGCACGTAGGCCACTGTCCTGACAAACGATCAATCGAGGTTGCCAGAAAAAACGGCATCAATATCAGCGGACAAAAAGGCCGACAGTTTAAAACCAGTGATTTTGATGAATTTGATTACATCTTTGTAATGGACAATTCAAACTTCAATGATGTAAATCATCTTGCTGAAAATACTGAACACAAAAACAAAGTTCATTTGATTCTAAATGAATTATTTCCCGACGAAAATGTAGACGTTCCAGATCCATACTTCGGTGCTACAAACGGATTTGAAAATGTTTATCAAATGCTGGACGAAGTAACAGACTTGATCGCCGAAAAACTAATCAAAAAACACGCTTAATTTAATTCAATTGTTTCAAAAATGAGATAATTGAATTTTTTAATTTTAAACATATACACATGAAACTTCTAGGAAAACTATATTTAATTCCAACTACAATGGGCGAAAGCGATCCGATGGATGTTTTACCTCAAACAGTTAAAAGAAGTATCGAACTTATAGACCACTATATTGTTGAAAACGATAAAACCGCTAGAAAATCAATCAAAGCCGTTTATCCTGAAAAAAAGCAATCCGAGTTGGTGCTTTTTACTCTTAACAAACGTACTGAACCAAGCGAACATTTAGACTTTATCAAACCTTTACTTGAAGGAAAAAATATGGGTTTAATGAGTGAAGCAGGATGCCCAGGTGTCGCTGATCCGGGCGCTGTAATAGTAAAATTGGCACACGAAAAAGGAATTCAAGTTGTACCTTTAGTTGGCCCTTCTTCTATTTTATTAGCCATGATGGCTTCTGGAATGAATGGCCAGAGTTTTACCTTCAATGGATATTTACCAATTGACAAAGACGAGAAAAAATCGGCTTTGAGACATTTTGAGAAATTATCTTTTGATAAAAACCAATCACAGATTTTTATTGAAACTCCTTATAGAAACAACAAATTGGTTGAAGATATTCTGCAGATTGTAAGCCCGTCAACACATTTATGTATTGCAACAGATATTACACTGCCAACAGAATTTATTAAAACAATGAAAATTGCTGATTGGAAGAAACTGAAAGTTGACTTACACAATCGACCGACGATTTTTATTATTCATAAAATGTAAACTTTAAAGGTATCCACTCAAGTTTCTCTAATCAAACTTCAAGCATGAGTAAACTCCCAAACGTGACCACAAGCATTTTCACGGTAATGTCAAAAATGGCAGCCGAATACAATGCAATAAATCTTTCGCAGGGATTTCCAAATTTTCCTGTAGATGAAAGATTAACAGATATAGTTGCAAGATTAGCGAATGAAAACGTTCACCAATATACTCCAATGGCAGGTTATCCTCCGTTGATGAATAAAATTGCCAAACTAATTCAAGATTCTTATAACAGAACAATTAATCCTGATTTAGAACTTTTAGTTACAGCTGGCGCTACACAGGGAATTTTTACTTCAATTTTAGCTTTGGTAAAAGAAAATGACGAAGTCATAATTCTTGATCCGAGTTACGATTCATACGAATCTCCTGTTTTACTCTGCAAAGCTAAACCCGTTCGTGTGGCTTTAAACGACGATTATACACCAAATTGGGAAACAATCGAAAAGGCGTGTTCAGCAAAAAGCCGAATGATTATCATCAATAATCCGCATAATCCGACTGGAAAAATATTAACTGAAGCTGATTTTCTTGAGTTAGAAAAAATCCTTTCCAAATATCCAGACCTTTTAGTTTTATCTGATGAAGTTTATGAATACATAACTTTTGAAGAAAAACATATTTCAGCACATACCAAAAACTTTCTTTTAGATCGCTGTATAATGGTTTCTTCTTTCGGAAAATCATTTCACATCACCGGTTGGAAAATTGGTTACACCATTGCACCAGAACATTTAATGAAAGAAATCAAGAAAGTACATCAGTTTTTGGTTTTCAGCGTTAATAGTATTTCTCAATTTGCCATAAACGAATATTTAGACGTTGTCGATGTCAATCTTCTTGGAAAATTCTATCAGGAAAAAAGAGATTACTTTCAGAAACTGCTTCAAAACAGCCGATTTGAATTAAAGCCCTGCGAAGGAACTTATTTTCAAGTCGCTTCATATGCCAATATTTCAAACGAAGATGATGTGACTTTCTGCAAAAACCTAATCATTAATTACGGTGTTGCAGCAATTCCGATTTCGACTTTCTACTCTGATCATAAAGATCAAAAATTAATTCGGTTTTGTTTCGCCAAAGACGACTTTACACTTGAATCTGCTGCGAAAAAATTATGCGGAATATAAAATTTTTCAAAATTTTATAACATTATTATGCATGCATCCTATTTTATTTAACTAATATTGCAAAAAAAGAAAAAGTATGAGCTATACAGACAAAATGTTACGTGATGATGCTTTACAAGGCAAAGTCATTGTCGTTACAGGCGGCGGAAGTGGTTTAGGTAAAGCTATGACCAAATATTTTCTCGAATTAGGAGCTCAAGTAGCGATAACTTCTAGAGATCTGGAAAAGTTAAAAACTACAGCTGCCGAACTGGAAAGCCAAACTGGCGGCAAATGTCTTCCTTTGCAATGCGATGTTCGTCATTATGAAGAAGTAGAAAACATGCTTCAAGAAGTTTTAAAGGCTTTTGGAAAAGTGGATGTTCTTTTAAATAATGCCGCAGGAAATTTTATTTCGCCAACAGAAAGATTGTCAGCCAATGCATTTGATACAGTTATAGATATTGTATTGAAAGGCTCTAAAAACTGTACACTTGCGTTTGGAAAACACTGGATCGACACGAAACAAACTTCGGCAACGATTTTAAATATAGTAACTACTTATGCTTGGACAGGATCTGCTTATGTTGTTCCTAGCGCTACGGCAAAAGCAGGAGTTTTGGCAATGACAAGAAGTCTTGCTGTAGAATGGGCAAAATACGGAATCCGTTCTAATGCAATTGCTCCAGGACCTTTCCCAACAAAAGGAGCTTGGGACAGATTATTGCCAGGTGATCTAGCCGAAAAATTTGATATGGCTAAAAAAGTGCCATTGAAAAGAGTTGGCGATCATCAGGAATTAGCCAATTTAGCAGCTTATTTAGTTTCTGATTTTTCAGCCTATATCAATGGAGATGTAATAACAATTGACGGAGGCGAATGGCTGAAAGGCGCAGGACAATTCAATTTATTAGAAGCAATTCCAGAAGAACTTTGGGATCAGCTTGAAATGATGATTAAAGCAAAAAAGAATAAATAATTACAAGTGCTTACTAAATTCAGAATATTTTTTTAAAACTATACTGATTGCACGAAATCCCGAAGGTTTACTTTCGGGATTTTTTTTTACCATTAAAACAAGGTTTTTAACCATATAAATGATATAAGTTCAATGAAGTAAAAAAATATTTAAAAATCTGACTGCTTAAATTTACATCCATTACTTTTATGGTTTAAAACACATAATATGTTTAGCAATTCAGTTAAATTATTATTTTTGCCAAACAAATATCAAACAAAAATTTTATGCTCATTATTGGAATTGCAGGAGGAACAGGAAGTGGAAAAACCACAGTAGTACACCAAATTATGAATGAATTGCCACATACAGAAGTTGGGGTAATTTCTCAGGATTCGTACTATAAAGAAACAACCAATTTGTCATTTGATGAAAGAGCATTAATTAACTTTGACCACCCGCGCGCTATCGATTTTGAATTGTTAGAGAAACATTTAAAAGCTTTAAAAGCGGGAGAAACAATCGATCAGCCTGTTTATTCTTTTGTACAGCACAATAGAACAGATGACACGGTTTCAACTCATCCGCGAAAAGTAATGATCGTAGAAGGAATTCTAATATTAACAAATCCAGAATTACGTGAGATGTTCGATATTAAAATCTTCGTTCACGCAGATTCTGATGAAAGATTAATTCGTCGATTAAAAAGAGATATTTCTGAACGCGGACGCGATATTGATGAAGTTTTAAACCGTTACCAAACTACGTTAAAACCTATGCATGAGCAATTTATCGAGCCAAGTAAGGCTTTTGCAGACATCATTATTCCAAATGACAAATACAATACTGTAGCAATTGATGTAGTTCGCGCAGTAATTAATCAGCGAATTTCATAATTTTTATCGTAAATTTAAACCATAATAATTAGGAGCTGATTCCCGCTATTCGTTGCAATCTTTTGTGTCTCGTTAAAGAAACGAGACTCAAAAGGATTTTCACTGCTATCGGGGCTAAAAAAGACCTATCGTATTCAAAACAATATTCGTTTAAAAATGAAATTAAAAAATCCATACAAAGACAAAAAATGGTTCAAATACCTAGGAAACAAATACGTTTGGGTGTTGCTGTTTTTTGTTGTTTGGATGTTATTTTTAGACAATTACTCTTATTTTGACCATCGCTTTTTAGATGAACAAATAAACGAGCTTCACGATAATAAGAAATATTATCAGGAAGAAATCAAAAAAGATCAGGAACAGATCAAACAATTAAAAAATCCAGAACAAATTGAGAAATACGCAAGAGAAAAGTATTTCATGAAAAAAGACAGCGAAGATATCTACATCATACAATTTGAAGGAGACACTATTCCAGAAAAAGAATAATCAAAAAAAATAAAATGGCCACTAACCTATTCGACGATTTTAATCCGATTTCATCCAAACAATGGAAACAAAAAATTCAGTTTGAATTAGATGGAGCCGATTATAATCAAACTGTTATTTGGAATTCTCCAGAAGATATTCAGGTAAAACCTTTTTATCACAGCGATGAATTCACCATAGCAGCAAATGTAAATACACAAGCCTCAGATTTTAAAATCTGCCAGAATATCTTTGTTTATGATGTCGATAAATCTATCGAACGGGCTTTAAACACCTTACAAAGAGGTGCAGAAAGTCTTCGTTTTACTATAGAAAATGACAAAATTGATGTTCAAAAATTACTAGAGAATCTTCCTTTAGAAAACAAAATCGTTTACTTTAATTTCAATTTTATCTCAATCGATTTCGTTAAAAAATTAGATACAATTTCAATCCAAAAAAAGGCATATTTTTATTGCAATTTTGATCCTATTGGACAATTAGCACGAGACGGAAATTGGTTTACAACTTCAGAGAAAAATAATTTTGAAACTTTAGATTTACTATTTAAGAATACAACCAACTTAAATCTCCTAAGTGTAGATTTAGGTTTATATCAAAATTCGGGTGCAAATATTACCCAGCAGATTGCATACAGTCTAGCGCATGCTAACGAATACCTGAATCGTTTTTCTGACTTTCCGATACCAATTGTTTTTCAAGTTTCTGTTGGAACCAATTATTTCTTCGAAATCGCAAAACTTCGTGCATTGCGAATGCTTTTCGATTTAATAGCCAAAGAATACAATTCTAAAATAAAATGCCATTTTTTGGTAACGCCGACAAAACGCAATAAAACGATTTACGATTATAATGTTAACATGCTTCGCACAACAACAGAATGCATGTCGGCAATTTTAGGAGGTGCAGATGCAATTGCTAATTTACCATACGATGCCTTGTACCATAAAGACAATGAATTTGGAGATCGTATTGCCAGAAACCAGCTTTTGATTTTAAAACACGAAAGCTATTTTGACAAAGTAAATAATCCAGCTGATGGAAGTTATTATATCGAAAGTTTAACGATGCAGCTCGCCGAAAAAGCTTTAACCTTGTTTAAAGACATTGAAGCCAATGGAGGTTTCTTGAAGCTTTTAAATGATGGAACAATCAAAAAGAAAATTCAGGAAAGTGCCAATAAAGAGCAGGAATTATTTGATTCTAAAAAGGAAATTCTTTTAGGAACAAATAAATATCCGAACAAAGAAGACAGAATGAAGCATGATTTAGAACTGTTTCCTTTTGTCAAAATCAAACCAAGAAAAACTTTAATTACGCCCATAATCGAAAAAAGACTGGCAGAAAAAATGGAGCAGGAACGATTAGAACAAGAGTATGATCTTAATCGTAATTAATTACAAATTCAAAAAAGTGTCTAAATGACAAGAAAAGACCTAAAACATATAAAGCTGGAAGTTAAAAGTGAAGAGTTAAGCGAACCAACGCAAAACCCAGAAGACTTAGAACAAAACTTCACAACTGCGGAAGGAATTGAGATTAAAAAAACTTATTCTGAAAAGGATATTGAAGATTTAGAATTTCTTGATTTCGGAGCTGGTTTTGCACCAAACTTACGTGGACCTTACGCTACAATGTATGTGAGACGTCCGTGGACGATTCGCCAATATGCAGGATTTTCTACGGCAGAAGAAAGCAACGCTTTTTATAGAAAGAATTTAGCTGCTGGTCAAAAAGGACTTTCCATAGCATTTGACTTGCCAACACACCGCGGTTACGATTCAGATCATGAACGAGTGGTTGGTGATGTTGGAAAAGCAGGCGTTGCAATAGATTCTGTCGAAGACATGAAAGTGCTTTTCGACCAGATTCCACTTGATGAAATGTCGGTTTCAATGACGATGAATGGAGCCGTTTTACCTATTATGGCTTTTTATATTGTCGCTGCAGAAGAACAAGGGGTTGCTCCAGAAAAATTGGCAGGAACAATTCAAAATGATATTTTGAAAGAGTTTATGGTACGAAACACCTATATCTACCCTCCTGCTCCTTCGATGAAAATAATTGCTGATATTTTTGAATTTACTAGCAAAAAAATGCCAAAATTCAATTCTATCTCTATTTCTGGCTATCACATGCAGGAAGCTGGAGCCACTGCCGATATTGAATTGGCTTATACTTTAGCAGATGGCTTAGAATACATTCGAACAGGATTATCAACAGGAATGACAATTGATGAATTTGCTCCACGCCTTTCTTTCTTTTGGGCAATTGGAATGAATCATTTTATGGAAATTGCAAAAATGAGAGCAGGCCGAATGATCTGGGCGAAATTGCTGCAGCAGTTTAATCCGAAAAGTGACAAATCTTTGGCTTTAAGAACACACTGTCAAACTAGCGGCTGGAGTTTAACCGAACAAGATCCGTTTAATAATGTTGCAAGAACTTGTATTGAAGCAGCTGCAGCCGTTTTTGGAGGCACGCAATCGCTTCATACCAATGCCTTAGATGAGGCAATTGCGCTTCCAACAGATTTCTCCGCAAGAATTGCTCGTAACACTCAAATTTTTCTTCAGGAAGAAACTAAGATTACTAAAACAGTTGATCCGTGGGCCGGAAGTTATTATGTCGAAAGTTTAACCAATGACATCACAGAAAAAACTTGGAAATTAATTGAAGAAGTCGAAGAGTTAGGCGGCATGACTAAGGCAATTGAAGCTGGAATTCCAAAACTTAGAATCGAAGAAGCTGCGGCGAGAAAACAAGCGCGTATCGACAGTGGAGAGGATATTATTGTCGGTGTTAACAAATATCGTTTAGAAAAAGAAGATCCTTTAGATATTTTGGATGTTGATAACCAATTGGTTCGAAAACAGCAGATCAAACGATTAGAAGAAATAAAAAGAACAAGGAATACAGAAAAAGTAAATAATTCACTAGAAAAACTAATCCTTTGTGCACAAACAGGACAAGGAAACTTATTAGAAAATGCAATTGAAGCCGCTAGAAACAGAGCAACACTGGGCGAAATTAGTAATGCATTGGAAACTGTTTTTGGTCGTTTTAAAGCACAAATCAAATCTTTTAGCGGTGTGTATAGTGCAGCAATAAAAAATGACGAGAATTTTGAGCGGGCAAAACAACTAGCTGATGTTTTTGCTAAACAAGAAGGTAGACGTCCTAGAATTATGATTGCCAAAATGGGACAAGACGGCCACGACCGAGGTGCAAAAGTAGTCGCAACAGGTTATGCCGATGTTGGTTTTGACGTTGATATTGGTCCGTTATTTCAAACTCCAGCCGAAGCAGCGAAACAAGCTGTCGAAAATGATGTGCATATTTTAGGAGTTTCTTCACTTGCAGCCGGTCATAAAACATTGGTCCCGCAGGTTATCGAAGAATTAAAAAAACATGGACGCGATGATATTATGGTAATTGTGGGCGGCGTTATTCCGTCTCAAGACTATCAATTTTTGTTTGATGCCGGAGCATCAGCAGTTTTTGGTCCAGGAACAAAAATCAGTGAAGCGGCTATTAAAATTTTAGAAGCCTTGATTGAGTAAGCTTTTTAGTCTCGGCTTTCAGTTATTACCAATGTGGATGAAAAAATCCTTAAGATTTTATAGTAAGAATTACTGGGTTTATTTGAAAAGATAAAAATAGAAAAAGAGGTTGTTGCACAATTTTGCAACAACCTCTTTCAATTTAGTCGTTTACTGTTGCGTTACTATCTGCTTCTATAAAAGAAAGATCGTAACCTGCAAAATCTCTCATATAACTTTTCAAAGAAGTTCCAAAAGCATCTCTAAAATGTCTGCTTCCTTTGTTTTTGAAAAAATTCTTTACGGAACCTGCACCGCCTAAATGCGCTGCAGCTAAAATTCCAGATTCGGTAATTTCAATACCGCTGATGATTTTGCCTTCATACTTTTCGATTTCATTGCGTAAAATCCATTTGTTTTTGGCTAACAAAGCCATGAAAGCTTTTTCTTGTAGGGCAGGATCTTTTAAAAAGGCTTTATTATCATTAATTCCGATTGCTCTTAAAGCTTTAGAACCAAATTGATATTTACCCATGTAGCCAAGAGAATTTACTAATCTGTATTTCCCTTGAGATTCTTTAAAAGCAACTGCTTCTTTAAAACCTATTAGATGATTTCCTGTGTATGGGACGTTGGTGTTTGGATAATCATCCTTTTCTTTTGATGGAAAAATGTATTCTGATCCATCTGTTTTTTCAATTGAAAACCAAGGTTTGGTTTCGTGGTTAGAGGGAATAAATCCCAAACTTAAAAATGTAATAATAACGACTAAACTCGCATAAAAATACCATTTCTTTATCATAAATTGTTTTTCTTCAAAACGCTGTCACCCTCTTGAAATTTCTACGGTGCAAAGATAAGACATTTTAAAAATATGCTATAAATCAGTGTTTTACCATTTTTATTAAAATAGTTAAAATTGCTTTCGTCCCAGTTATAATAATGGATTCCAAAAGATTTATCGAGTGATTTTTGACCCCCTAAACTTGAATTTTACGCTTGAAAAAAATCAAATTTTATATTAATTTTAAGTAAAAAACGGTTAAAAGAAAGAAATAGATTACAATTATTTACTCGTTTTTATGCAAATTTTGAAAATCACTTTTTGAATTTTATAAAATTTACCATTAAAAAATGTTTATTTTTTTATTAAGAAGAACAAAAAAATAGTCAAAATAATAATTTGATATTTTTAAGGTCAAAATCATTTTTTCAAGCAAAAATTACAAACAAAAAAACCGAAGTAAATTTACTTCGGTTTTGAATACTTTTTAAAAATGTAAAATTATCTTGTTACTCCCTGACTAGCGATCCAGTCAGAATATTTTTTTGCATTTACATTGTGTTCTGCTAATGTTGCCGCAAATTCATGATATCCGAAACGCTCGACACTTGCACAGAAATAAATATAATCGTTTTTCTCTGGATTTAAAACTGCTTCTAACGCTGTAATATCAGGCATAGCAATTGGTCCCGGTGGAAGTCCTTTATTTACATAAGTATTATATGGAGATCTCATTACCAAATCGTTATAAAAAACTCTTTTAATGACTTGATCAAAATTATTGTCTCTTAATTTTAAAGAATAAATAACAGTTGGATCTGCCTGCAATGGCATTTCTAGACGAAGGCGATTTAAATAAACACCAGCAATACGCGGTCTCTCATCCTTTTTAACTGATTCTTTATGTACGATTGAAGCCAAAATAGTCGCTTGAACAGGAGTTAATCCTTGCGCTTTTGCTTTAGCGATTCTATCAGCTGTCCAGAAATTATTGTATTCCTTAATCATTTTATCACGAAACTTCTCTGCCGATGTATTCCAATAGATTTCATAAGTGTTTGGAATAAACATTGCAAAAACATTTTCTTCATTAAAACCGTTTGCTGCCATGAAAGTAGAATCTTTTATAGCTTTCATTAATGATAAACTGTCAGCTTCGATTTCTTTTCCGATTCTTCCTGCAAAATTTTCTAAACGTTCTTGATTATTAAAAACTAATTTAACCGGAATATTAGAACGCATTGCACGAACTAGATCGATGTTGTTCATATCTTTCTTTAAAAGAAAACGACCCGATTTTACATTTTGCGGATAATCTCTTTTTTCGGCAACCATTTCAAAATTGTCGAAGTTTTTAATGTAAGGCGATAATATCTTTTTTACATCGGCATAAGTTGCATCTGTAGGTACATATACGTACAATTCTTTTTCTTCAAACTTAGTATTAGAACTAAAAATTTTACTGATTAAAATAAAACCATAAATCATTAAAACTGAAATTACGGCTACGGCACTTATCGTGATAATTTTTTTTAGAGTCAAAGCTTAAAATTTAAATTTGTTTATTAATTAGTTGAAAAACTGCTTCATCTTGATAGTGGTTATGAAACAAGATCCAATCTTTCTTTATTCCGATTTTCTTAAAACCAAATTTAGTAAAAAGTGCAAGACTAGCTACATTTTGCACACCAATATTTGCATACAATTGATGAAGATTTAAATTGTAAAAAGAATACTTTATTAAAAGCTCTAAAGCCTCAGAACCAATATTTTTGCCTTGATTTTCTTCTTTCTGAATGACAATACCAATTCCTGCCCTATTATTTCTAGGATCAAAATCAAATAAATCAATTAATCCAACAGCGGGAAAATCTTCATCCTGACAGATTGCCAAGCGAAGTTGCTTTGCCTCATAAATATCTTGATGGGCATTTTCTAAATATTGTTTAATCAAAAAACGGCTGTAAGGAGTCTGCGTATTGCTAACTTCCCAGATATTCTCATCATTTTCTATCGAATAGATAAACTCTAAATCTTGAGGTTCAAGTGCACGCAGATAAATGGAATCTCCTTTTAATGTTATCATTTACAATTTTAGATTTTAAATTTTAGATTGCAGATTTTAGAATGTCAATTGGAATTTGGAACTTAAAATATTGGAATTTAACATTAAATCTCAATTGTTCCTTTAAAAACAAATTTTGCAGGTCCGGTTAAGAAAACATTTGTGTAACCATCATTTTCTTTATCAAAAGAAACGACAAGTTTTCCTCCTTCAACATTTAAGTTTATTGAGGTTTTATCTGTTTCTCCAATTGCATTCATAGCAATTGCTACGGCCGTTGCACCAGTTCCGCAGGCAAGAGTTTCATCTTCAACACCTCTTTCGTATGTTCTCAAAGAAAAAGTATCGTTATCTACTTTTTTCACAAAATTGACATTACTGCCTTTTTCTCCATATAATTCTCCATAACGAATTGCTGCTCCATTTTCTTTTACATTGTAATGTTCTAAATCATCCACAATTTGAACATGATGCGGCGAACCAGTGTTTAAGAAGGTATAAGAATCTTTTTTCTGAATTTCATCAACATCAATCATTTGTAAAGAAACAATTGAATCATCATTAACAGAAGCATGATGCAATCCGTCGGTTGCAATAAAAGTTGTTTTGTCATCAATTACTCCCAATTGATTAGCGAAAGCCACAAGGCAACGGCCACCATTTCCGCACATCGAACTTTGGTTTCCATCAGAGTTATAATACACCATTCTAAAATCGGTTTCGGTATCATTTTCTAAAAGAATTAATCCGTCAGCTCCAATTCCAAAACGTCTGTCGCACAGGCGCTCAATAAGTTTTACATCCTCTTTTGGAAAGAAATTGGAACGGTTATCAATCATTACAAAATCATTTCCTGTGCCCTGATATTTATAAAATTCTATTTGCATTTTTTAGTTGTTAGAAATACAAAAGTACAAACTATTAATTAATGAAATGTTAATCATTGTTAAAGAGAGTTAAACCGTTTTTACAAATAATTTTTTGAAGTAATTTTACGTTAAATAAAACATGAAACTTAAATTCTAATAACTTAATTACAAATTCTAATATGAAAAGATTTTCAGCCTTATTTTTAGTATCATTATTAAGTGGTGCTATTACTCTTGGTGCTTACAAGTTATTATTTGAAAGCAACAATTCTTTTTTTGGAAAAGGAAATTCTGTTGTAACTCTTGCCCCTAACTCTTATGGAAAAAATGTTGGTTTAGGTGCTGAAATACTAGATTTTACCGAAGCCGCAGACAAAACTGTCCATACCGTTGTTCACGTAAAAAATGTTTCGAGAAGAACTGTAAGTAACCCGATGCTTGAATTTTTCTATGGCTACGGAGGACAGCAGCAACAAGAACAAGTTGGTACTGGTTCTGGTGTAATTATTTCCGAAGATGGATACATCGTTACTAACAATCACGTTATTAAAGATGCTACGGAAATTGAAATTACTTTAAACAATAAAAAATCATACAAAGCCAAGTTAATCGGTACCGATTCAAAAATGGATATAGCACTTTTGAAAATCAATGCTGATCAAAAACTTCCATACACCGCTTTTGCAAATTCAGACAGCGTAAAAGTTGGTGAATGGGTATTGGCAGTTGGAAATCCGTATAACTTAACTTCTACTGTAACTGCTGGAATTGTTTCGGCGAAAGCCAGAAATTTAGATCAAAGTGGCATTCAATCATTTATCCAGACAGACGCGGCAGTTAATCCAGGAAATAGTGGTGGAGCGTTAGTTAATGCGAGAGGCGAATTAATTGGAATTAATACCATGATTTCCTCAATGACTGGTTCTTATGTTGGATACTCTTTTGCTGTTCCTTCTAATATTGCTCGAAAAATCATCGAGGATATTATGGAATATGGAAATGTGCAAAGAGGAATTTTAGGAGTTGAAGGCGGTGAACTAAACAGTACAGCTTCTAAAGAGTTAGGCATTACAGAAACTCAAGGATTCTACATTAATAGAGTAACTAAAAACTCTGGCGCAGAAAAAGCAGGTTTGGGTAAAGGTGATATTATTATAAAACTCGATGAGCAAAATATTTCTACATACGCAGATTTATCAGGTTACATTAATACCAAACGTCCAAATGATGTTGTAAAAGTGACGTATGTTAAGGACGGAAAAACGAAAACTGTTCCAGTAACTTTAAGTAAAAACGAATTTTACAGTGCTGAATTTAAAGGAATCGAATTAGAAAATATAGATGCTACAGACAAGAAAAAATTCAGAATTGATTATGGTGTTAAGATCAAAAACATCACAAATGAGAATTTAATGCAGTATCAGAACGAATTACAAGGCAATATCATTTTAAGCATTGATAATGTTAAAGCAACAAATGTTGAAACCGTTTCAAAACTTTTAAGTAAAAAAGATGAAGGCCAAAGTGTTAGAATTGAAATGATAAACAGAAACGGAGAAATATTCAGAATTATAATTTAAGCCGCAGTATTCAGTTCCAGTTTACAGTTTTACAACTGAATGCTAGGAATGCGACTGAAAACTTTAAAAAGGCCATCTTAAGAAATTTAAGATGGCTTTTTTATTTTTAAAATAAATGATAAAATAGTTTACGAAATCGATTGAAATAGATACTTTTGCGCCAAATTATAAAATAAGTGAGTGTTTTATTATTTCAATTTAATCTATTATGAACAACAAATCTTTGTACCAAAAAGAGGTATCATTACAAGTCGACCGAAGAAGAGCTGGTGTCGAATTAATTAAAATCATAAGTGATTTATGGTATGACAAATCGATAGAAATGGTTTTATTTAAAAACCAATTGCTAGACAAAAATGTCAGTGATATTATCAATCTCCATCAATATGCAGGTGAATTTGTTGGAAAACCAATCACTATATTTGATTCTGTAGAAATTGCAAGAGTGGTTTTATCTTTAGATCTGCCACCGGCAAAAATAGATCTAGGAAAACTAACTTACGAATATCGTTTAGAGGATGAAAAATATCCAGATGCAAGATATTTTGTGATGGATAAATTGAAGAAAGCCAAATCGTCAAAAGAAATTCAGCCAAAAGATGTTGTTTTATATGGCTTCGGAAGAATCGGACGCTTATTGGCAAGAGAATTAATGTCGAAAACCGGGAAAGGAAATCAACTGCGTCTGCGAGCAATTGTAACTCGTGATAAAAATGATGCCACAAGTTTAGAGAAACGTGCTTCTTTACTCCGTTATGATTCTATCCATGGTGATTTTCACGGATCTGTAATTGCCGATCCAAAAAATAACTCTCTAATTATCAACGGAACTACAGTTCATATCATAACGGCAAATTCTCCTGAAGAAATTGATTATACTCAATATGAAATTAGCAATGCCTTACTTGTTGATAATACTGGAGCTTTTACTACTGAAGAAGCTTTAAAAAGACATTTAAAATCAAATGGAGTTGAAAAAGTTTTACTAACGGCACCAGGAAAAGGAGTTCCAAATATTGTTTACGGAGTAAATCAAAATGAATACAATCCTGATGAAGTTGATATTTTTTCTGCTGCATCATGTACGACTAACGCCATTACTCCAGTTTTGAAAGTTATTGAAGATACTTTGGGTGTTACCAAAGGACATTTAGAAACCATTCATGCTTATACAAATGATCAGAATCTGGTTGACAATATGCACAAAAAATACCGTCGCGGAAGAGCTGCTGCATTAAATATGGTAATTACTGAAACTGGTGCTGGAAGTGCTGTTGCAAAAGCTTTGCCGTCCTTTGAAGGAAAATTAACTTCAAACGCTATTAGGGTTCCAGTCCCAAACGGATCTTTGGTTGTTCTGAATCTGGAAGTTAAAAAAGCGACATCAATTGCTGGCATAAATAAAATCATGAAAAAATATGCTCTTGAGGGAGAATTGGTAGAACAAATTAAATATTCTTTAAATAATGAATTAGTCTCATCTGACATTGTTGGAACTTCTGCCCCTTCCATTTATGACAGCAATGCAACAATTGTATCAAAGGATGGAAAAAATATTGTGTTATATATTTGGTATGATAACGAATATGGATACAGCCATCAAGTAATTCGTTTAGCAAAATATATTGCCAAAGTACGACGTTTTACGTATTATTAATTCAACCAAACTAACTATTTGTTAAAGCCATCAAGATTTCTTGGTGGTTTTTTCTTTAATCAAATTGGCAAAACTGTTGTGCTTTTTACTTCAGAAATTACAAAAACAGTATTAATCAAAGAAACTTCAGGCAAAACAGATAATTTCTTTTGATGGAAATGATGATAACTTTCCATATCTGGAATAATGATTTTAAGCATATAGTCGAAATTTCCAGAAACATAATTACACTCTACAACTTCGGGTAAATTTAAAATCGATTGATTAAACCCTTCAGAAGTATCATAAGTTTGTTTAGTAAGTGTAACCTGGCAGTAAACTGTTAAGTTATTTCCCAACTTTTTCTTGTCCAAAATAGTAACATATTTTTCTATAATACCATCTTTTTCAAGACGTTTCACGCGATCATGAACAGGAGTCAAAGACAAATTTATTTTGTTTGCAATGTCTTTTAATGTATAATGTGCATCTACCTGCAAAAGTCGTAAGATTTTTTTGTCAATTTCATCTAAAGCCATAGCGAAAACGTTTTATTAGATTAATAGTTTTTAGTCATTTTTTCTTTTTAAAGAATAAAAATCAATACCAAACAGAATATTTTTCTGTAAAAGTAAAAAATAAAATAATATTTTCTTATTTAACAATCATTAAACCATAATTTCTTCTCTCGCTATAAATTTGTAAAACAATTTCAATAAAAATAAAAAAATATAACAAAATGATAATAGGTGTTCCAAAAGAAATAAAAAACAACGAAAACAGAGTTGCTTTAACTCCTGCAGGTGTTTCAGAAATGAAAAAACATGGACATACGGTTTATGTTCAAGCTACTGCTGGTTTAGGAAGTGGTTTTAGCGATGATGAATATGCTCAAGCGGGTGCTGTAGTTTTACCAACTATTGAAGAAGTTTATGCAATTGCAGAAATGATCATTAAAGTTAAGGAACCAATCGCTTCTGAATATCCTTTAATTAAAAAAGATCAATTGCTTTTTACCTACTTTCACTTTGCTTCATCAGAAGAACTAACTCATGCAATGCTTGAAAAAGGAGCTGTTTGTTTAGCTTACGAAACTGTAGAAAAAACAGATCGCAGCTTACCACTTTTAGTTCCAATGTCTGAAGTTGCAGGTCGTATGGCTATTCAACAAGGAGCTAAATATCTTGAAAAACCATTAAAAGGAAGAGGAATTCTTTTAGGAGGAGTACCAGGTGTACCGCCAGCAAAAGTTTTAGTTTTAGGTGGAGGAATTGTTGGAACTCAAGCGGCAAAAATGGCTGCTGGTTTAGGAGCTCAGGTAACTATTATGGATTTAAGCTTGCCTCGTTTACGTCAATTAGATGACATTATGCCTGCAAACGTAAATACAGAAATGTCTAACCATTATAATATCACAAGAGCAATTAAAGATGCTGACTTAGTTGTTGGAGCGGTTTTAATTCCAGGAGCAAAAGCACCTCACTTAATTACTCGTGATATGCTAAAATTAATGCGTCCAGGAGCAGTTGTTGTTGACGTAGCGGTTGATCAAGGTGGATGTATTGAAACTTGTACTCCTACAACACACGAAAACCCAACTTTTATTATAGACGATATTGTTCACTATTGTGTAGCTAATATGCCAGGTGCTGTACCTTACACATCTACTTTAGCTTTAACTAATGCAACTTTACCGTATGCTGTACAATTGGCAAACAAAGGATGGGAGAAGGCTTGTAACGAAAATGAAGAATTGAAAAAAGGATTAAATGTAGCAAATGGAAAAATCCTATACAAAGGAGTTGCTGAAGCTTGGAATCTTCCTTTTAACGAAGAAATAGTATTAGCAAACGCATAGTGCTAATACTTAAATAAGTGCTTACTAAGTCACTATTATAAAGGCTTTTCTTAATTGAAAAGCCTTTTTTTATGCCATAAAAAAACCTGTCTCCATAAAAGACAGGTTTTCTATTTCTTATAGTGTCTAGTTTATTTCTTTTCGTCTAAAATTTCTTGTAATACTTTTGCTTCAGTTCCATTAGGAAAAGTAACCTTAATTTTTTGAGCAATTGTTGGAGCTATTTCAGTAATCGCTTTTTTATCATAAGACTCTCCTTTTTTGATATGCCATCCATAAAAAATAGCTGGTACATGAGTATCATAACTATAAATTGTTCCATGAGATGTACCTGTAGTACTATATTCGATATCTCCAGGTTTATCCACAATTACCAAATCGCCATTTTGAGTTACATCATATCCTTTAGCTACAAAATTAAGTGAGTAATCGTTTCCGCCATTTTCTAGAATTTCTTCTTCTGTATAAACCTTTTTAACTTGTGGTTGAGAAATCAAGAAATCTTTAAAAGCTTTTTTAACTTTCGATAATTCTAGACCTTTATCTTTAATTATCTTCTTATTCAAGAAAACATTAAAATTTGAATAATTTAAAACTAAATCTACCCCAAAAGTTTTTACTGAGAAATCCTGCATGCTTTTCTTAACCTCTTTTGATGGATAATTATCAACATTATATTTACGATCTTTTAAGTAAATTACATTCTCTGCTCCTGCGTGATCCGCAGTTAGGAACAACAAATAATTACCTTTACCAACAGTTTTATCCAAGTACGCTAAGAAATCAGCAATAGTTTGATCTAGTCTCAAGTAAGTATCCTGAAGTTCCATAGATCTTGGTCCAAGTAAATGACCTACGTAGTCAGTTGACGAAAAACTCACCGTTAGGAAGTCGGTAATATTATCTTTTCCTAATTCTTCTTTTTCAATTGCTCTTTTAGCAAAATCTGCCAAAAGATCGTTTCCATAAGGAGTAGCACGAATAATTCCAGCATCATTTTTCTCATACATAGATTTTAAGTCGTATGGAAAAACTGGAGCAGCACTTCCGTACAACTTTCCTTCATATGGATTATTATCTGGGAGGCTTTCATTGTATACTGAAGCTGGTTTATATAAGTCCCAGCCTTTATCAATATATTTTAAGTAGTTTTTTTCATTGTTGAATTCAGACACCCATTCTGGTAATTTTTCTCCATAAAAACTGCTAGAAATAAATGAACCCGTTTTGCTGTACCAAAATGCCCAATTCGCAAAATGACCAGCTGGTAAAATTGCGCCACGATCTTTAAGACTCATTCCAATAACTTTTCCAGCAAAATTAGTTGCCATTCGAACTTCATCTGTTATTGTAGTACTCTGAAGATTTTTAGGAGACATTGCACCTTCTTCTGCAGTTCCGTCTCCAACCGTTTTCACACCTGCGTCATCTGTACAGTACATTTCTTTTCCAAGAGTTCTACTGAACCATTCGTTACCTACAATTCCGTGTGTAGCAGGAGTTGTACCAGTGTAAATAGAAGCATGTCCCGGTGCAGTATAGGTTGGCATATAATTATAATGCATATTCTGAAAAACATATCCATTATTCATTAACTTTTTAAAGCCATTCGGGGAAAAATCATCTGAAAAACGGTATAAATATTCCATTTTCATTTGATCAACTACTATACCTACAACTAACTTAGGACGTTGTTGTGCACTTAGATTTGTAATTATAAAAAGTGCCAACAGTAAAATACTTTTTCTCATGTTTAAATAATAATTTGAGCACAAAAATACTCATTCAAATTTAAAACTTCTAAAGTATCAATGTAGAAGAACAAACAATTGACTATAATTTAACAGTTTAATCTTTAATGTAACTTTTAACAAAATCAAACAAATACAAAACGAAAAAACCCCATCCAAATTGGATAGGGTTTTCAAAGAAAGGCGACGACATACTCTCCCACAATACTGCAGTACCATCTGCGCAGGCGGGCTTAACTACTCTGTTCGGGATGGGAAGAGGTGAGCCCCGCCGCAATAACCAC
>Ga0160437_1000054_pt1 | contig 80049 bp, 68 predicted proteins | sample HID1975I_E0MG_FD_108227 | JGI IMG/M metagenome (GOLD analysis project Ga0160437, IMG submission 108227) | Enriched soil microbial communities from UW Madison campus, WI, USA - HID1975I_E0 MG | ecosystem: Environmental > Terrestrial > Soil > Unclassified | place: USA: Madison, Wisconsin... | reverse complement strand
TGCCAGGGAAAGCCATCTGCCAGGGAAAGCCATCTGCCAGGGAAAGCCATGTCATCCCGAGCGCAGCGAGGGATCTGCTTGCGGCGTGGCGCGGATGATGAAGCAGATCCCTCGCTGCGCTCGGGATGACAGTCCTATGCTTTCGGCTTTCGGCTTCCCGACTTCCGGGTCCTCGAACGCTCGCGGCTGAAGCCGCGCCCACGGCCATCACAGGTCCCGGCCACGTGCCATAGAATTCCCCGATGCCCGCCAAAGCCGCCGCCCGCGTCGCTGAACTGCGCCAGTTGATCGACGACGCCAACTACCGCTACCACGTCCTCGACGACCCGGACATCCCGGACATCGAGTACGACCGCCTGATGCGCGAACTCGAAGCGCTGGAAGCCGCGAATCCCGCGCTGGCCACGCCGGACTCGCCCACCCAGCGCGTTGGCGCGGCGCCGTCGGGCGCGTTCGCGCAGGTCCGCCACGCCGAGCGGATGCTGTCGCTGGCCAACGCCTTCAGCGACGGGGAAGTCGGCGAATTCGTGCGCCGGATCGAGCAGCGGCTCGATGTGTCCGGCACCGTGTTCTCGGTGGAGCCCAAGTTCGACGGCCTGGCGATCAGCCTGCGCTACGAGGACGGCGTGTTCGTGCAGGGCGTCACGCGCGGCGACGGCGAGACCGGCGAGGACGTCACTGCCAACCTGCGCACGATCCGGGCCATTCCGCTGCGCTTGCGCGGCGGAAGCGACGAGGATGGCCCGCTGAAGCTGCGCGGCAAGGGCTGGCCTCGCGTGCTGGAGGTGCGCGGCGAGGTCTACATGCCGCGCGCGGGCTTCGAGAAGTACAACGAGAAGGCGCGTGCCTCCGACGGCAAGGTCAAGCCGCTGGTCAACCCGCGCAATGCCGCCGCCGGCAGCCTGCGCCAGCTCGACCCGCGCGTCACCGCGCAGCGTCCGCTGGCGTTCTATGCCTACGCGCTGGGCGTGGTCGAGGGGGCGGCGATGCCGGCGCGCCATTCGGAAGTGATGGCCAGGCTGCGCGAGTGGGGGTTCCCGGTGAGCAAGCTCGCGGGTACCGCGCGCGGTGCCGAAGGTTGCCTTGCCTACTACGCGAAGATCGGCGCGCAGCGCGATGGCCTGCCGTTCGACATCGACGGCGTGGTCTACAAGGTCGACGACCTGTCCGCGCAGCGCGAGCTGGGCTTCGTCGGCCGTACCCCGCGCTGGGCGATCGCGCACAAGTTCCCCGCGCAGGAACAGACCACCGTTGTCGAGGACATCATCGTCAACATCGGCCGCACCGGCGCTGCCACGCCGGCGGCGAAGCTCGCGCCGGTCTTCGTCGGCGGCGTCACCGTCACCAACGCCACCCTGCACAACGCCGACCAGGTCGCGCGCCTGGACGTGCGCGTGGGCGACACCGTGATCGTGCGCCGCGCCGGCGACGTGATCCCGGAAGTCGTCGCCGTGGTGCCGGGCATGCGACCGCCGGATGCGGCGCCATGGGCGATGCCCGCGCACTGTCCGGTCTGCGGTTCGGACATCGTGCGCGAGGAGGGTGAATCCGTCGCGCGCTGCACCGGCGAGCTGTCGTGCCCGGCGCAGCGCACGCAGTCGGTGTTCCACTTCGCCAGCCGCCGCGCGATGGACGTCGACGGGCTGGGCGAACGTTACATCGAGGCGCTGGGTGAATTCGGCTACCTGGATTCGGTTGCGGGTCTCTATCGCCTGACACTGGACGACCTGCTGGAGATGAAGCGGCAGGCGGACGAGCGTGACGGGACCACGCCGGAAACCGTCAAGGCCGGCAAGGTCGCCACCAAATGGGCCGAGAACCTGATCGCCGCCATCGACCACAGCCGCGACACCACGCTGGCGCGGTTCCTGTACGCGCTGGGCATCCAGCACGTGGGCGAAAGCACGGCCAAGGCGCTGGCGCAGTGGTTCGGCAGCCTCGACCTCATCCGCCACGCGCCGTGGCCGCTGTTCAAGCGCGTGCCCGACATCGGTGGCGAGGTGGCGCGCGCGCTCGGCCACTTTCTCGACCAGCCGGGCAACCAGCAGGTGATCGACCAACTGCTCGAACGCGGCGTGCGCATCGGCGACGAACACGCGCCGAATCCGAAGTTCGGCGGCATGCTGGACCTGGCCACGCTGCTGGTCGACCTCGAAATCCCGAAGATCACCCCGGTGCGCGCCGCGCAGCTGGGTTCGGCGTTCGCCGATGCACAGGCGGTGCTGGATGCGTCGGCGCACAACCTGGTCATCGCCGGCCTGCCGTCCGAGACCGCCGATGCGCTGGTCGCGTGGCTGGATGACGAGGCCAACGCCACCTTGCTGCTGCGCAGCGCGCAGGCGCAGCAGCGGCTGCGCGCGCTGCTGCCCGCCGGCGACGCAGCCAGGGCCGGTCCGCTCGACGGCAAGACCGTCGTCCTGACCGGCACCCTGGCCGCGATGGGCCGCGACGAAGCCAAGGAGAAACTCGAAGCCCTGGGTGCGAAAGCCGCCGGCAGCGTCTCGAAGAAGACCTCCTTCGTCGTCGCCGGCGAAGCCGCCGGCAGCAAGCTCGCCAAGGCCGAGGAGCTGGGCATCGAGATCTGGGACGAGGCGCGGCTGCTCGCATTCCTCGCGGAACAGTCATGACCCGTGGAAGCGGCCATGTCCGCGATTGCGCGCAGACCGGTCGCGGTCAGTTCCGCAGGTTGCGGAAGGTTCGACAGCGAAGCAGTTCTGCCACGGACTTGATCCGTGGCACAAAAATCCGTTGCGAAGAAGAACGCCTTGCGGGCGCGCGCGATGCGTGACTGGAAGCCCTCTGCCACGCACGCCGCGCTGCGCCTGCGGGCGCGGCTCAATGCCGCGATCCGCGACTTTTTCGCCGCGCGCGGCGTGCTGGAAGTGGAAACGCCGGTCATGTCGCAGGCCGGCAACACCGAACCCAACATCGCCTCGTTCGCACTGGAGTTTTCCGGCCGTACCGACGGCGGGCCGCGCACGCGCTGGCTGCGCACCTCGCCCGAGCACCCGCTCAAGCGCCTGCTCTGCGCCGGGATTGGCGACTGCTATGAGCTGGGTCGCGTGTTCCGCGACGGCGAGGCCGGCCGCCGCCACAACCCCGAATTCACCATGCTCGAGTGGTACCGCCTGGGCATGGACCACGGACAGCTGGCCAGCGAGACGGCGGAGCTGGTGCGCATGGCGCTGGCCCTGGTGGGGCGCGACGCCAGCGTCGAACCGGTCACCTACCGCGAGCTGTACCTGCGCGAACTCGGCCTGGATCCGATGCTCGCGTCCGACGACGAACTGCGTGCCGCCCTCGGCGAGATCGCCATCGATCCCGAAGGCCTGACCCGCGACGACTGGCTCGACCTGCTGATGACCCACCGCATCCAGCCGAGCCTGTCGCCCGACACGATCACGGTCATGCGTGACTACCCGGCCTCGCAGTGCGCGCTGGCGCGCATCCGCGCTTCGGAGGATGGCGAACCGCCGGTCGCTGAACGCTTCGAGCTGTACCTCGGCCCGCTGGAACTGGCCAACGGCTACCACGAACTCGACGATGCCGATGAACAGCGTGCCCGGTTCGAACGCGACCACCGCGTCCGCCAGGCGCGCGACTTGTCGCTGCCGGCCATCGACGAACGCCTGCTCGACGCGCTTGCCCACGGCCTGCCGCATTGCGCCGGCGTCGCGCTGGGCGTGGACCGCCTGCTGATGGCGATGCTGGGCACCGGCGCGATCGCCGACGTCCTGGCGTTCGACTTTACGCGCGCCTGAACGGGCCGGGCCGCCGTGTCAACGACGATGCCCGCTTTCGCGCTTTCGTTCACATGGAAAGGGTAGATTCTGTCCCGTTCGCAACGAGGGGTATGCCATGAAGAACGTCATCCGGTTCCTTGTCTCCATCGCGGTCGTCAGCTTGGCCGGCTGCGTCGGATACGGCTTCCCGGGCGATTACCAGAGCGGATACCCCGGCAACAGCTATCCCGGCAACAGCGGATACCCGGGCAACCGCCATCCCTCGAACAATTACGGCGGCCGGATCCGCTGCGAATCCAACGACCGCCGGACCCGCCACTGCACGATCAACACGCGCGGCGGCGTGCAGCTGGAGCGCCAGCTGTCGAAGGCCGCCTGCATCCAGGGCTCCAGCTGGGGCTACGACAGCCGCGGCGTGTGGGTGTCGAACGGCTGCCGCGGCGAGTTCGTGACCGGCCGCGGCGGCTACCGCCCCGGCCCGGGCACGCGGCCGGGCGTCGGCGGCGGCCACGGACAGACCGTGCGCTGCGAATCCAACGACAGGAAGACCCGCCGCTGCAACGTGTCCGTGCGCAGCGGCGTCCAGATCACCCGGCAGCTCTCGCGCACGCGCTGCGTGCACGGCCAGAACTGGGGCTGGGACCGCAGCGGCATCTGGGTGCGCGGCGGCTGCCGCGCGGAGTTCAGCGTTCGCTGACGCGCGGCGCGCGCGGGATGTCGCGCCGGCCCCGGTAGACTGTCGTGATGGAAACGCCTGCCGCAAATCCCGCCATCGATTACGCGCGCCATGACCGCATCCGCCCGATCCGCTGGACCGGGCAGATGCTGGAACTGCTCGACCAGCGTCGCCTGCCTTTCGAGGTCGAGTACCTCGGCTGTGCCACCAGCGACGAAGTCGCCGCGGCCATCCACGCGTTGGCCGTGCGCGGCGCGCCGGCGATCGGCATCGCGGCCGCATGGGGCGCCGTGCTGGCGACAAGCGATATCGAAGCCGAAGACGGCGCTTCCGCGCTGGCGTTGATCGAACCCGCGCTGCAGCGTCTCAACGCCGCGCGGCCGACGGCCGTCAACCTGGCGTGGGCACTCGCGCGGATGCGCCGCGCGCTGGCCGGTGCGGGCCGTGACTGGCGCGACGTACTCGCAGCCGAGGCGCGCGCGATCGAGACCGAAGACCTGGCCGCCAACCGCCGCATGGGCGAACTGGGCGCCGGCCTGATCGCGCCGGGCTCCGGCGTGCTCACCCACTGCAACACCGGTTCGCTGGCCACCGCCGGCTTCGGCACGGCGCTGGGCGTGATCCGCGCCGGCGTCGCGCAGGGGCGGATCGACAGGGTGTTCGCCGGCGAGACGCGGCCGTGGATGCAGGGCTCGCGCCTGACCGTCTGGGAGCTTCAGCAGGACGGCATCGACGCGACCCTGATCGCCGACGCCGCCGCCTCGCACCTGATCCGGGACGGGCAGGTCGACTGGGTGGTCGTCGGCGCCGACCGCATCTGCGCCAACGGCGACGTAGCCAACAAGATCGGCACCTACCAGCTGGCGATCTCCGCGCGCCACCACGGCAAGCGCTTCATGGTCGTCGCGCCGTCGTCGACGGTGGACATGGACACCGCGTCCGGTGACCTGATCGAGATCGAGGAGCGCGATCCGGCCGAACTGCTCGGCGTCGCCGGCAGCCGCACCGTGGCCGAGGGCATCCGTGCCTGGAACCCGGTGTTCGACGTCACCCCGGCCGGACTGATCGACGCGATAGTGACCGAGAAGGGGATCGTGGAGCAGCCGGACGAGGCTTCGATGCGGGCGATGTTCGGCTAATTCCATCCAGGTGCCTGTCCCGATTGCGGAGGAGCATCCCGCCCCGCAAGGATGGAGTGGCGCGAAGCGAGGCGTCTTTGCACCGTCACGGCGCTGCGCGCGCCCCAGCCCTTCTCCCGCTTGCGGGAGAAGGTGCCCGAAGGGCGGATGAGGGTGCGAGCGCAGCGAGCTGCTTTTCTGCTCCCGGAATCAAGGCAGGATCAACAGCGTTTCGTGCGCTGAGCGCGTGACCACCTTCGATGGATGCTCGCACGCCGGTTTCCGGTCCGCCGCCACGCATCCGTGATCGGTGGTTCAAGGCGGTCCTTCGCAAGGCATTCGCGCCGCCCTTGAAAAAACCCCGCAACTCCTTGTTTCCACGTGGAAATCCGCGAGCATCGATGGGGTGTTTCGTGATAGAATTCCGCCCTTGTGCTGGCGCCTGCGCGGACCGATTCCGCGAGCGGCCCGGCGCGCTTCCGATCCATACCGAAAAGAGTCCAGATGGCCGAACTCGCCAAGGAAATCATTCCCGTCAATCTCGAGGACGAGATGCGCCGCAGTTACCTCGATTACGCCATGAGCGTGATCGTGGGGCGCGCCCTCCCGGACGTGCGCGACGGGCTGAAACCCGTCCACCGCCGCGTGCTGTACGCCATGAACGAGCTCGGCGCGCACAGCAACAAGCCGTACTACAAGTCGGCGCGCATCGTCGGTGACGTGATCGGTAAATACCACCCGCACGGCGACCAGTCGGTGTACGACACCCTGGTGCGCATGGCGCAGCCGTTCTCGCTGCGCTACATGCTGGTGGACGGGCAGGGCAACTTCGGTTCGGTCGACGGCGACTCCGCCGCGGCGATGCGCTACACCGAGGCGCGCATGTCGCGACTTGCGCACGAGATGATGGCGGATATCGACAAGGAAACCGTCGACTTCCAGCCCAACTACGACGAGAAGGAACTGGAGCCGTCGGTCATGCCGACCCGGTTCCCGAACCTGCTGGTCAACGGCTCGGCGGGCATCGCGGTCGGCATGGCCACCAACATGCCGCCGCACAACATGTCCGAGGTCATCGACGCGCTGATCGCGCTGATCGACGCCCCGCAGATCGACATCGACGGCCTGATGGAACACATCCCGGGCCCGGATTTCCCCACCGGCGGCATCATCAACGGCGTCGGCGGCATCCACCTGGCCTACCGCACCGGCCGCGGCCGCGTGCGCATCCGCGCGAAGGCGGAGGTCGAGGTGGCCGACAATGGCCGCGAATCGATCATCGTCACCGAGATCCCGTACCAGGTGAACAAGGCGCGGCTGATCGAGAAGATCGCCGAGCTGGTCAAGGAAAAGAAGATCGACGGCATCTCGGAGCTGCGCGACGAGTCCGACAAGGACGGCATGCGCATCTACATCGAGGTCAAGCGCGGCGATTCGGCGGAGGTGGTGCTCAACAACCTCTACCAGCAGACCCAGATGGAGTCGGTGTTCGGCATCAACATGGTGGCGCTGGTCGACGGTCGCCCGCAGCTGCTGAACCTCAAGCAGATCCTCGAGGCCTTTGTCCGCCACCGCCGCGAGGTGGTCACGCGCAGGACGATCTTCGAGCTGCGCAAGGCGCGTGCGCGCGCCCACGTGCTGGAAGGCCTGACGGTCGCGCTGGCCAACATCGACGAGATGATCGAGCTGATCAAGACCTCGGCCAATCCCAACGAAGCCCGCGAACGCATGCTCGCGCGCACCTGGGCGCCGGGCCTGGTCGGTACGCTGCTGGAGGCCGCCGGCGCGGAGGCTTCGCGTCCCGAGGACCTGCCGTCCGGCGTCGGCCTGCTGGACGGTCGCTACCAGCTCACCGAGACCCAGGCCCAGCAGATCCTGGAGATGCGCCTGCATCGCCTGACCGGGCTGGAGCAGGAAAAGCTGACCGAGGAATACCGCCTGCTGCTCGACACCATCCGCGGCCTGATCGAGATCCTCGAGGATCCGGACGTGCTGCTGGAGGTGATCCGCACCGAGCTGCGCAACGTCAGGGAAGAGTTCGGCGATGCGCGCCGCAGCGAGATCCGCGCCAGCGAGGAAGACCTGGACATCCTCGACCTGATCGCGCCGGAAGACGTGGTGGTCACGCTGTCGCACTCGGGCTACGCCAAGCGCCAGCCGGTCAGTTCCTACCGCGCCCAGCGGCGCGGCGGCCGCGGCCGCAACGCGGCGGCGACCAAGGAAGAGGATTTCATCGACCAGCTGTGGCTGGTGAATACCCACGACACGCTGCTGACCTTCACCAGTGCCGGCCGCGTGTTCTGGCTGCCGGTGCACCAGCTGCCCGAGGCCGGCCCGCACGCGCGCGGCCGCCCGATCATCAACTGGATCCCGCTGGAGGAAGGCGAGCAGGTGCAGGCCGTGCTGCCGGTGCGCGAATACAGCGAGGACCTGTTCGTGTTCTTCGCCACCCGCAACGGCACGGTCAAGAAGACCCCGCTGACCGAGTACGCCTACCGCCTGCAGCGCGGCAAGATCGCGATCAACCTCGCCGAGGGCGATGCGCTGGTCAACGCGGAACTGTCCGACGGCCACCGCGACATCATGCTGTTCGCCAGCAACGGCAAGGCCGTGCGCTTCGCCGGCAGCACCGTGCGCCCGATGGGCCGCACCGCCACCGGCGTGCGCGGCATGAAGCTGGCGCCGGGCGAGGAGGTGGTGAGCCTGATCGTGGTCGACGGCGAAGGCGACATCCTCACCGCCAGCGAGCGCGGCTACGGCAAGCGCACGCCCGAATCCGAATACCCGCGCAAGGGCCGTGGCACGCAGGGCGTGATCGCGCTGCAGACCACTGCCCGCAACGGCAAGCTGGTCGGTGCGATCCAGCTGTCGGACAGCCACGAAGTGCTGCTGATTTCCGACGGTGGCACCTTGGTGCGCACGCGCGCCTCGGAGATCTCGCAGGTCGGCCGCAACACCCAGGGCGTGACCCTGATCCGCCTGGCGCCCGACGAAACCCTGCAGGCGATCGAGCGCGTCGATGCCTCGCTGGGCGAGGAGCCAGTCGGGGAAGAAGTCGGCACGGAAGTGGAAGTGCAGGCGCCACCGCCGCCGGCGGACTGAGTCCTGCCGGATGATGCGGATGCAAGGGAAGGCCCGGTTCGCCGGGCCTTTTCCTTGGTTCTTCTTCCCATTCCGGGAGCACCCGATCGCGGGCTTGTCTGGAAGACGAGTTTCTTCCCGTGCGGCAGCCAGCGCAGCTTGCAGCGCGGGCGCGGGTGGCCCGGGGGCGAAATCAAAGGGGAGGCGGCCGCCGCGGGCCGCCGCCTGAGGCGATCCGCACCCGCGCCGGGCCATCAAACCGAAGCTGCCATTCCTTTTAAGCCCTGCGAACGAGATGTCCCGGTCCGTGCAGGAGGACCACGGCCACCGCAGGACGCCCCCAAAAAGCCCGGATGGCCGTCATATACTCGGGACGAGCCGGAAGATGGACCTGACATGCGCAAGCGCGACTTCGTGGTGGCCGCGGCCGTGGCCAAATGGACTTTCGTACTGTTGCTGGCCATCGGCCTGGTGGCCTGCAAGCGCAGCCCGCACGGACAGATGCCGGAGCCGAGCGGCGAGCCGATCAAGGCCGAGCGCGCGGAGATCGAGGGCTTCGGCCTGGTGCGTGCGTTCCCGGACCAGGGCAGCGACTCGCTGGCCATCGCGCTGGAATTCTCCCGCCCGCTGGTCGGCACCCAGGATTTCGACAAGCTGCTGACCTTCGCAGAGCCGATGGCCGAGCCGAGCAGCTGGTCGCTGGACGATTCCGGCAAGGTGCTGCGCTACCCGCACGTCAAGCCCAACCAGACGTTCACCTTGCGCATTTCCGGCGACCTGACCGCCGCGGACGGATCGAAGATCGGCAAGGACATCGAACAGGAGGTCTTCACCGGCGAGCTCGACCCGGCGGTGGGCTTCGCCTCGCAGGGCAGCGTGCTGCCGGCGAAGGAGTCGCGCGGGCTGCCGGTGGTGTCGGTCAACGTCGACGAGGTCGACGTCGAGTTCCTGCGCGTCGACGACAAGTCGCTGCCGCAGTTCTTCAACGAGTACCAGCGCGGCGGACGCCGCGGCAGCTGGGAACTCGAGCGCGACTACGGCGACCACGTGCCGCTTTCCAGGCTGGCAAAGTCGGTATACGTGAACCGCTTCGTGCTTGGCGGCAAGCGCAACGAGCGCACGCTGACCTACCTGCCGCTGCAGAACATCGCCGAACTGCAGGAACCCGGGCTGTACTTCGCGGTGATGAAGCGCTCCGGGCAGTTCGAGGACCGCTTCGAGACCGCGTTTTTCACCGTCAGCGACATCGGCCTGCACGCGCGCGCCTACAAGGACAAGCTGTACGTGCACACCGCCTCGCTGCGCGACGGCAGCTCGGTCGGCGGCGTGGAGCTGCAGGTGCTCGACCCGCAGGGCGACACCTTCCTCAAGGGCCAGACCGACGGCAACGGCAACGCGCTGCTGAACTACAAGCTGCAGGCCGGGCACGTGCTGGTCGCGCGGCGCGGCAGCGACGTGTCCCTGCTGCCATTCAACCAGCCGGCGCTGGACCTGTCGGAGTTCGCGGTGTCCGGGCGCGAGTCGGCGTGGTTCGACGTGTTCGCCTGGGCCGGGCGCGACCTGTACCGGCCCGGCGAGACGGTGCGCGTGTCCGCGCTGTTCCGCGACAACGACGGCAAGCCGGTCGCGGCGAAGGACAAGGCGGCGCAGCCGCTGTTCGTGCGGCTCAAGCAGCCGGACGGCAAGACCTTCATCGAAAGCCGGATCGAGCCCGGCGCGCTGGGCTACTTCCAGTTCGAGAAGGCCATTCCCGTGGACGCGCCGACCGGGCGCTGGCGGGTGGAATTCCGTACCGATCCGGCGAGCGCGGAAGCAGTCGAGGGCATGACGCTGCGGATCGAGGAATTCCTGCCCGAGCGCATGAAGCTCGACCTGGCCAGCGCCGACGCGGTGCTCAAGCCGGGTCAGCCGTTGCGCCTGGAAGCCACCGGCGCCTACCTCTATGGCGCACCGGCCGCCGGCAACCGCTTCAGCGCGAAGCTGGCGGTGATGGTGGAACAGCATCCGCTGGAGCAGCTGCCCGGCTACTTCTTCGGCGACCCGACGCTGGAGCTGCCGCGCGAGGCCAAGGACGTGCTCGATACCAAGCTCGACGACAAGGGCAAGCTGGCGCAGGACATCCCGCTGCCGGCCGAGGCCAAGCCGGTGACGCCGGTGGCCGCGATGGTGTCGGGCAGCCTGTACGAAACCGGCGGGCGCAGCGTCAACCGTTCGCTCAAGCGGGTGATGTGGCCGGCCGACGCGCTGGTGGGCGTGCGCCCGCTGTTCGACGACGCGGACGGCGCCGACAGCAACGCGACGGCCCGTTTCGAGCTGGTGCGCGTGGACAGCGATGCGAAGCCTCGGCCGGGGAAGGGCCTCAAGGTCACACTGGTGCGCGAGCACCGCGACTACCACTGGAACTACGACGAGGACGACGGCTGGGACTATGACTTCACCCGTCGCTTCGAGGACGTTGAAACGAAAACGATCGACTCGGCCGCCACCGCGGTGCGCTTCGACTTCCCGGTGGAGTGGGGCGAATACCGTGTCGACGTGTTCGACCCGGCCACGAAACTGACCACGCGCTACCCGTTCCGTGCCGGCTGGAGCTGGAACGACGACAACCGCGGCCTCGACGCGCGCCCGGACAAGGTCAAGCTGTCGCTGGACAAGACCGGTTACAGGGCGGGCGACACGCTCAAGGTCACGGTCACGCCGCCGCACGCCGGCAAGGGCGTGCTGCTGGTCGAGAGCGACAAGCTGCTGTACGTGCAGGACATCCAGGTAAAGGCGGGCGATGCCAAGGCCGGCGCCAACACGTTCGAGATCCCGGTGACGGACGAATGGGAGCGCCATGACGTCTATGTCACCGCGCTGGTGTTCCGCGGCGGCAGCGTGCCGAGCAAGGTCACGCCGGCGCGCGCGGTGGGCGTGGCCTGGGTGCCGATGGATCGCAAGGCGCGCCGTGTCGCGGTCGGCCTCAAGGTGCCGGAGAAGATGCGGCCCGAGCAGCCGATGCACGTCACCGTCAGCGTGCCCGAACTCGCGGGCAAGGAGGCCTACGCCACGGTGTCGGCGGTGGACGTGGGCATCCTCAACATCACCCGGTTCCCGGTTCCGGACGCCAACAAGCACTTCTTCGCCCAGCGCAGGCTCGGCGTGGACGCCTACGACCTGTACGGGCGCGTGATCGAAAGCTTCGAGGGCGGCATGGCCAGGCTGCGCTTCGGTGGTGACATGGCGCTCGAGGCGCTGCCGCAGGCGCGGCGGCCGACCGCGCGGGTGCAGACCGTCGACCTGTTCGCGGGGCCGGTGAAGCTCGATGCAAAGGGCAATGCGCGCATCGACCTGCCGGTGCCCGATTTCAACGGCACGCTGCGGGTGTCCGCGCTGGTGTTCTCCGCCGAGCGTTACGGCAACCGCGACCTGGAAACCGTCGTCCGCGCGCCGATCGTGGCCGAGGCCAGCCTGCCGCGCGTGCTGGCGCCGGGCGACAGCAGCACGGTCACGCTGGACCTGACCAACTTCACCGGCAAGGCCGGCGATTTCAAGGTGCGCGTGGACGGGATCGGGCCGGTGTCGATCGGCGAGAACGCGCGCGAGGCGAAGATCGGCGTCGAAGGCAAGTCGACGCTGAGCTTCCCGCTCACCGCGCGCGCCGGCTACAGCACCGCCAACGTGCGCGTGCGCGTGGAGGGCAACGGCTTCAAGGTCGATCGCCGCTACGACCTGCCGGTACGCCCGGCCTGGCCGAGCGTGCTGCGTGCGCGCACCCGGGTACTGGACCAGCTGGCCGCCGTCTCGCTGGGTCCGGATTTCGCCGAAGGCCTGATGCCCGGCTCGATCAACGCGCGGATGACGGTCAGCGCGATCCCGCCGATTCCGTTCGCCAGCGCCCTGCTGGGCGCGCTGAACTATCCCTACGGCTGCGCCGAGCAGACGACCAGCAAGGGCTACGCCGCACTGGAACTGGATCCGGCGACGGCGAAGATGCTCGGTGCGACCGGCCTTGACGCCGAAAAGCGGCAGGCGCGGATGGAAGGCGCGTTCGGCCGCCTGGCGTCGATGCAGGTCAGCTCCGGCCACTTCTCGATGTGGGGCGACGACAGCGACATCAGCCCGAACCTGACCCCGTACATCGTCGAGTTCCTGCTCGACGCGCGCGAAGGCGGGTTCCAGGTCCCGGACAACGTGCTGCAGAAGGCGCTGGACCGGCTCAAGGAGGACCTGCTGGCCGGCGGCAACGAGTTCTACGGCCGCGACCATCGCTCGCACCTCAAGTTCGCCTACCAGGCGCACGCCGGCTACGTGCTGGCGCGGGTCAACCGTGCGCCGCTGGGGACCCTGCGTGCGCTCTACGACAACGAGCGCGACAAGACCCTGACCGGCCTGCCGCTGGTGCACCTGGGGCTGGCGCTGGCGCTGCAGGGCGACAAGGCGCGCGGCGAGAAGGCGATCGCCGAGGGCTTCGCGTTCAAGGGCGACCGTCCGGGCTACCTGGGCGATTACGGCAGCCCGCTGCGCGACATCGCGCTGATGATCGCGCTGACCCACGAGCGTGGTTTTGCCAAGCCCGAGTACGACGCGAAGGCCGTCACTCTGGGCCGCGAACTCGACGCGCGCCGCAACAGCCGCTGGCTGTACCTGAGTACGCAGGAGCAGGTCGCGCTGGCGCGCGTGGGCAAGGCGCTGATGGCCGGGCAGGACAAGCGCGTTTCGGGCAGCTGGAAGATCGGCGACGCGGAGGAGGCGCAGGATGCCGCCCGGATCGTCGGCCGCGTGTTCGATTACGACACGCTGGCCAGCGGCGTGCGCTTCGACCCGCAGGGTACGCCGCCGCTGTACGCGAACCTCGAGGTCGCCGGCGTGCCGGCCACCGCGCCGCCCGCCGACTTCAGCCAGCTGAAGGTGGAACGCAAATGGTATGGCACCGACGGCAAGCCGTGGAAGCCGGCGCCGCTCAAGGAAGGCGAGGCGCTCATCGTCGGCGTCACCATCACCGCCGACCGCGACATGCCCGACGCGCTGCTCACCGACCTGCTGCCGGCGGGGCTGGAGATCGAGAACTTCAATCTCGGCGACGAGAAGCAGTGGGCGGACGTGGTGGTCGACGGCATCGAGATCACCAACAGAGCCCGCGCCGCCGACGTGCTGCACGAGGAGTACCGCGAGGACCGCTACGTCGCCGCGCTCAAGCTGCGCGCCGGCCGCGCCGCGCGCGTGTTCTACCTGGTGCGCGCGGTGACGCCGGGCACCTACACCGCGCCGCCGCCGCTGGTCGAGGACATGTACCGGCCCGAGCTGCGCGGGGTGGGGCGCTCGGAGCCGGCGAGCATCCAGGTGGTGCAGCCGTGAGGGCAGGGAATCGGCGACCGGGGAACGGGGAGCCGATCCACTTCCTCGCTTTCCCGCGCGCCGGCGGCCGGCGACGGAAGCTGCGCCACGCCCGTGATCGCCGTTCCCGTGCAAGCGGGAGCCCGGTGACTTGCCGTTCCTGCCCCGTCCAGTCCGGAAACTGTTGAAGGCGCCGGGTTCCCGCCTGCGCGGGAATGACGGTTCCGGACACGGTGGACATGCCGGCACCGCCGCCCAAGCACGCGGGGCAGGGGGCGTGGCTGGTGGTGCGGCCGGGCGTCCCCGGCGCCGCGGCTGGCGCCGCCTGCTGCCCTGGCTGCGCTGGGGCACGGTTGCGGTGCTCGTTTTGCTGCTGGTCCTCGATTTCGCCTTCCCGCTGCCGCTGCCGGGCCGGCGCGACCTGAGCACGCTGGTCGTCGCGCGCGACGGCACGCCGCTGCGCGCGTTCGCCGACGCAGGCGGCGTGTGGCGCTACCCGGTCACGCCGGAGCAGGTCTCGCCGCTGTACGTCGACGTCCTGCTGCACTACGAGGACCGCTGGTTCTGGTACCACCCGGGCGTCAATCCGGTGTCGCTGCTGCGCGCGGCCGGCCAGTGGCTGGTGCGTGGGCACATCGTGTCCGGCGGCTCGACGCTGACGATGCAGGTCGCGCGGCTGCTGGATCCGCACACGCGCACGCCCTGGGGCAAGCTCAAGCAGATCCTGCGCGCGCTGCAACTGGAGGCGCATCTTTCCAAGCGCGAGATCCTGCAGTTGTATCTGGAGCGTGCACCTTTCGGCGGCACCATCGAGGGGGTGGAAACCGCAAGCCGCGCCTACCTCGGCAAGCCCGCCGCACGGCTGTCGCGGGCCGAGGCCGCGCTGCTGGCGGTGCTGCCGCAGTCGCCGAGCCGCTGGCGCCCCGACCGGCACCCGGAGGCCGCGCAGGCCGCGCGCGACAAGGTGCTCGACCGTATGGCCGAACTGGGCGTATGGACGCCGGCGCAGGTGGCGGACGCGAAGATCGAGGCCGTGGTCTCGCGCAGCCTGCAGGCGCCGATGTCGGCCGCGCTGCTGGCGCGGCGGCTGCGCGGCGGGCATGCCGGCGCCGCGCGCATCGAGTCGACGCTCGACGCCGGGCTGCAGCGCACGCTGGAGGAGCGCGTGACCGCGTACTTTTCCGACCTGCCGCCACGCACTTCGGCCGCGCTGCTGGTGATCGACAACGCGACCATGGAGGCGCGCGCCTACGTCGGCTCGGTCGCGTTCGGCGACAAGGTCCGGCTCGGCGACGTGGACATGGTGCAGGCGTGGCGCTCGCCGGGTTCCACGCTCAAGCCGTTCCTGTATGGCATGGCGCTCGACGACGGGCTGATCCATTCGGAAAGCCTGCTGGTCGATGCGCCGCAGTCCTTCGGCGGCTACCGGCCGGGCAACTTCGGTTCCACCTTCAACGGCCCGGTCGGCGTGGCCGAGGCGCTGCGGCTGTCGCTGAACATTCCCGCGGTCGACCTGCTGGACCGCGTCGGCGCGGCGCGCTTTTCGGCGCGGCTGGACAACGCCGGCATCTCACTGAAATACCCGCGCGGCGCGCAGCCCAACCTGTCGCTGATCCTCGGCGGCACCGGCGCGCGGCTGGAAGACCTGGTCGGCGCGTACGCGGCGCTCAACCGCGACGGCATCGCCGGCCGTGTGCGCTACACACGCGATGATCCGCGCATCGACCGGCGGGTGATGTCGCCGGGCGCGGCGTGGATCGTGCGCACGATGCTCGAGGCCAACCCGCGCCCCGGCGAACGCGCCGACACCTTCGATCGCGGCGGTCGCGCGCGCGTGGCGTGGAAGACCGGCACCAGCTACGGCTTCCGCGATGCCTGGGCGATCGGCGGCACGCGGCGCTACACGGTGGGGGTGTGGGTTGGCCGTCCCGACGGCACGCCGCTGCCCGGCCAGTACGGCGCCGTGACCGCGCTGCCGCTGCTGTTCGAAGTCGTCGACACCCTGCCGCGCGGACGTGGCGCAGGCATCGCGCGGCCGCCGCCGGCCAGTGTTTCCGAGATCGAAATCTGCTGGCCGCTCGGCATCGCCGCCGACGCGCAGCCGGCAGGCCTGTGCCAGCGCAGGATGAAGGCGTGGACGCTCGACGGCGTCGTTCCGCCGACGTTCGCCGAACGCGGGGCGCGGCTGTGGAGCGCGGGGCGCGAGCGCTTCGAATTCGACGAAGACAGCGGCGAGCGGCTTTCGGCGACGTGCTCGCTCGAACACCGCAGGCGCGCGGCCGAGATCGCGCGCTGGCCGGCGCTGGCGTCACCCTGGCTGTCGGTGGCCGAACGCCGCGCGTCGCGGCTGCCGCCGCTGGCCCGCGACTGCATGGCCGACGGGCGCGACGCGCTGGAGCAGCTGCGCATCGAGGGGCTCAACGACCACGCCACATTGGCGCGCGCGCCCGGCAGCCGGCACCCGGTCCGGCTGTCGCTGCGTGCGCTGGGCACGGGATCACCGGTGCAGTGGCTGCTCGACGGGCGCCGGATCGGCGAGTCGGAGGGCGCGCGGGCGTTCGTGCATGACTTCGACGCGCCGGGCGAACACACCCTGACCGCGCTGGCGCAGAGCGGGGCGTGGGCGAGCCTGGAGTTCCGGGTGCTGGAATGACGACCGGGCGTTGCCCGGATCCGCAGGCGCGGCGAAAGCCGCGACGGGACGCAGGGAAGGCCGCGGGTTGCGTGTGCATCTCGTAGGAGCGGCTTCAGCCGCGAGCTTTTTTTTGTTTGCCGCCAATATCCGGCCAGGCTTCGCGCGTGTTGCGTCCACGAGAACTCACGGCGGAAGCCGCTCTTGCAGGAGTGACATGGGCGCGGCGCCGGGTAGGCACCCAGCGCCTTCCTTCAGCCGATCCATCCCTCCAGCAGATCGGCGAACTCGTCCGCATGCTCTTCCTCCTGCGCGAGGATGTCCTCGAGGATGCGCTTGGTGGTGGTGTCGCGGTCGCCCACGTAGTTGATCATCTCGCGGTAGCTGTCGATCGCGATACGTTCGGCGACCAGGTTTTCCTTGACCATGTCGCGCAGGTCCTTGCCTTCCTTGTATTCGGCGTGCGAGCGCGCGGTCAGCGTGTCCGGGTTGAGGTCCGGCTCGCCGCCTAGCTGCACGATGCGTTCGGCGAGTTTGCCCGCGTGCGCCTGCTCCTGCTGCGCATGCTCGAGGAACTCGGCCTTGACCGCGTCGGCCAGCATGCCCTTGGCCATGAAGTAATGGCGGTAGTAGCGCAGCACGCAGACGTATTCGGTGGCCAACGCATCGTTGAGCATGCGGATCACCGCCTTGCGGTCGGCGGCATAGCTGTCCGTGATCGCGCCGTCGTCGATGTTCTTGCGCGCGCGGGCGCGCAGGGTTGCGGTGGCTGTGATCGGAGAGGCGGGGCTGGCTGCTTTCTTCTTCGCGGCTTGCTTGGCCATGGGGAGTCTCCTCGGGTCAGGGAAGTTGGCCGAGCATGTGCTCGGCGGAAGACACCCGGAACTCGCCGGGCGCCTCGATGTTGACGATGCGTGCGACGGCGTCGTCGGCATACAGGGAGAAGCGCTTGGCGCGCAAACCCATGCCGTAGGAGCTGGCATCCATTTCCAGGCCCAGCGCACGGGCGAACTCGCCGTTGCCGTCGGCCAGCATCAGCAGGCCTTCGGGGGCGTGCTGGCTCTGGCCCCAGGCCTGCATCACGAACGGATCGTTGACCGCCATGCAGACCACTTCGATGCCCTTGGCGCGGAACTCCTCGAAGTGCTGGATATAGCCGGGCAGGTGCTTTTCCGAACAGGTCGGGGTGAACGCGCCGGGCACGGCGAACAGCACCACTTTCCTGCCGCTGAACAGGCTGGGCGTATCGATGATCTCGACGCCTTCGTCGATGCGCTGCAGGCGTGCCTCCGGGATCGGGTCGCCGGGCTGGATGGGCATGGGGTTCGCCTTGGGGGATGACGGCCCAGTCTAGGCCACCCATGCAAAGGTGGCGTCAAGCCGGATACACGGGCCTTGAATCGGCGGTGGGCGCGCCTATATCCGGGACATCGCGGCCGCGGTGGCCGCACCGACCAGACCCAGGAGGTCATCATGCGACACTTGACCCGTTACCAGCGTCAGTGGCCTGGACAGTCGATGTTCCAGGACGAAATCAAGCAGGTCTTCGACCGTTTCCTGCAGCTCGACGAGAGCCAGGACGAATCCTCGGTGGTCACCAGCGCGTGGACGCCGCGGGTGGACATCAAGGAAGAGGCGGACCGCTTCGTCATCTATGCCGACCTGCCGGGCATCGACCCGCAGGACGTCGAGGTGCTGATGGACAAGGGCATCCTCTCGATCAAGGGCGAGCGCAGGAGCGAGACCGCCGATGAGAACGAGCGCTTCTCGCGGGTGGAACGCCGCTACGGCAGCTTCCATCGCCGCTTCGCGCTGCCCGACAGCGCCGACCCGGACGGCGTCGCCGCGTCCGGCCACAACGGGGTGCTGGAGATCACCATCCCGAAGCGGCCGGAGACCACGCCGCGCCGCATCCAGGTGGGCAACGGCGGCCTTCCGGCGGGGTCGGCCGGGCACTGAGCCAGGCGCTTGCCGTCCCGTGCGTTAACCTCGGCCTGCGACAGCGATGTCGCAGGCTGAGTGCTTTGGAGACCCCATGCAGTTCAAGGATTACTACCAGACCCTGGGCGTCGAACCGAACGCGGGCGACGCCGAGATCAAGACCGCCTACCGGCGGCTGGCGCGCAAGTACCATCCGGACGTCAGCAAGGAAGCTGGCGCCGAGGACAAGTTCAAGGCGGTCAACGAGGCCTACGAGGCGCTGCGCGATCCGCAGAAGCGCGCGGCCTACGACCAGCTGCGCACGCGCGGGTATCGCCCCGGCGACGAGGTGCAGCCACCGCCCGGTGGTTACGGTTACGGCCAGGGCGGCGGCGCGCAGGATTTCGACTTCGACGAGATCTTCGCCGGCGGCGGCGCGGGCGGCGGGTTCAGCGATTTCTTCGAAAGCCTGTTCCGGCGCGGCGGCGGGTTCTCGCAGCAGCATGCGGGACCCGGTCCCGGCGCGCAGGGACGCGGCGACCTGCGCGCGCGCCTGGCGGTGTCGCTGGAAACGGTCTACCGCGGCGACAGCGTGCGCGTGTCGCTCAACGGCAGGACCTTCGACGTGCGCGTGCCCAAGGGCATCAAGCAGGGCCAGGCGATCCGGCTGGCCGGGCAGGGCAACGGCGGCGGCAACCTGCTGCTGGAAATCGAATACGCGGCGCACCCGCAGTTCGAGGTCGACGACCGCAACATCATCTACACCCTGCCGGTGGCGCCCTGGGAAGCGGCGCTCGGCGCGACGATCGCGGTGCCCACGCTGGGCGGCCGGGTGGACCTGAAGATCCCGGCCGGTTCCGAGGCCGGCCGCAAGCTGCGGCTGCGCGGGCGCGGGCTGCCCGCCACCGGCGGCGCGGCCAGCGGCGACCAGATCGTCGAGCTTGAAGTGGAAGCGCCGTCCCCGCGCGACGACGACCAGCACAAGGCCTACGAAGGCCTCAGGGATGCCTTCGCGAACAGCTGGCGGCGGGAATAGGGCACCACGTGCGTGATGCCGGCGCGTGGCTCAGGCCGCGCTCGGCGGCTCGGGTTCGTCAGGCGCACCCACGCCGATCGTGCTGCCGATGGTCTCGGCCAGTTCGGTTTCGGAGAACGGCTTGGTCAGGTAGGCCTTGGCGCCCTGGCGCATGCCCCAGACGCGGTCGGTTTCCTGGTCCTTGGTCGTGACCAGGACCACTGGGATGTGTTTGGTGGCCGGGTCGCGCGTGATCGAGCGCGTCGCCTGGAACCCGTTGAGGTTGGGCATCACCACGTCCATCAGGATCAGGTCCGGCAGTTCGCGCTTGGCGGCCTCGACGCCGGCGGCGCCGTCTTCGGCGGTGAGCGCCTCGTGGCCGAGCTTCTCGACGATGCGCCGGATGCCCATCAGCTGCGAGGGTGAATCGTCCACGATCAGGATGCGCGCCATGATGTTCCCCGTTGGGTGCGTGAAGATTGTAGCGGCGGGGATGCGCGCCGCAAGCGGGCCGGTCAGGCCTTCGCCACCGCTTCGCCGATCCTGACCAGCGTGCGCCCGGTCGAGCCGCCCGCGAGCATGGTGTCGAACACGCCAGGCAGCTGTTCCAGCGTCACCTCGCGGGTGCAGATGCGATCGAGATGGCGCGGCTTCCAGCCGGAGGCGAGCCGGCGCCAGACCTCGTCGCGGAGATCGCGCGCGGTGCCGGCCGAGGCCACGCCCAGCAGCGACACGCCGCGGATGATGAAAGGCATCACCGTGGCCGGCAGGTCGTGGGTGGCGGCCAGCCCGGCGCTGGCGACGTTGCCGCAGGGTGCGGTCTGCGCGAGCAGGCTGGCGAGCATCGGCCCGCCGGCGTTGTCCAGGCCGCCGCCGAAGCGCGCCGATTCCATCGGCTTGCGGGTGGCGAGCGCGTCGCGGCCGAGCACTTCACCGGCGCCGATGGCCTTGAGGTAGCCAGCCTGTTCCGGCTTGCCGCTGATCGCGTGCACCTCGTAGCCGGCACTGCTGAAGATGTCGACCGCCAGCGAGCCGACGCCGCCGGTGGCGCCGGTCACCGCCAGCGGCCCGAGTGCCGGCGACTGGCGGTTTTCCTCCATGCGCAGCAGCGCCAGCGCGGCGGTGAAACCGGCGGTGCCCAGGACCATGCTTTCGCGCAGCGCCAGGCCCGCCGGCAGCGCGACCGCCCAGCGCGATTCGAGCCGCGCGTACTCGCTGTAGCCGCCGTCGCGGGTTTCGCTCAGGCCCGAACCGGTGACGAGCACGGCATCGCCTTCGCGAAAGCCCGCGTCCGTGGATGCGACCACGTGGCCGGCGACGTCGATGCCGCCAACCAGCGGGAAGCGGCGCAGGATCTTGCCCTGGCCCGTGCCCGCCAGCGCGTCCTTGAAGTTGACCGATGAGTATGCGACCCGGATGACGATTTCACCGGGCGCGAGATCGTCGAGCGTCACCTGCTCGATGCCGCTGCGATAGCCGGCGTCGTCGCTGTGGATGCGGAAAGCATTGAAGGCGTGCGGGATCGTCATGGCGTGGCTGGCTCGACTGTGCGGGGGCGCCTCGATGATGCCCGCCAAAGGCGCGCCATTCCACCGGCCGGAGGGTAACCGGAGGACAACATGCCGGAAACGCACCAGGCGCCCCATGCTGTGGGAGCGGCCATGGCCGCGATGCCGCCCCCTCTCCACCCTGGCAAGCCCCGTCTTCCGGCCCTGCCCCGAAAACGATCGTGGCCACTCCCACAAGCACACCCTCACCAACCACGTGCGACGTCGCAAACCTTGCGATCGAACCGGGGCACAATACCGGCATGTCCGATACCCCCGCCGAACTGCTGACCGTCGCCATCTCCTCGCGCGCGCTGTTCGATCTCGAAGAGAGCAACACCCTGTTCGAGGCGCAGGGCATCGACGCCTATGCCGAACACCAGCGCAGCCGCGAGGACGACGTGCTGGAGCCGGGCATCGCCTTCCCGCTGGTGCGCAAGCTGCTCGCGCTCAACGACGGCGCGCCGGCCGACGCGCCGCGGGTGGAGGTGATCCTGCTCTCGCGCAACTCCTCGGACACCGGCCTGCGCGTGTTCAATTCGATCCAGCATCACGGGCTGGCGATTTCGCGCGCGACGTTCACGTCCGGCGCGCCGACCTGGCCCTACATCAAGCCTTTCGGCGCGCAGCTGTTCCTGTCGGCGAATCCAGAGTCGGTGCGCGGTGCGCTGGAGAACGGCGTCGCCGCGGCCACGATCCTCCCCGCGCGCGCGCCGGCCAGCCGCCACGACCAGCTGCGCATCGCCTTCGACGGCGACGCGGTGATCTTCGGCGACGAAGGCGAGCGGATTTCGCGCGAAGGCGGCATCGAAGCCTTCCACCGCCACGAGCGCGAACGCGCGCGCGAGCCGCTGTCGGGCGGGCCGTTCCGCGGCTTCCTCGACGCGCTGCACCACCTGCAGGCGGCGTATCCGCCGGGCGAGGCGTCGCCGATCCGCACCGCCCTGGTCACCGCGCGCTCCGCGCCTGCGCACGAGCGCGTGATCCGCACCCTGCGCGAGTGGGGCGTGCGGCTGGACGAGGCGCTGTTCCTCGGCGGCCGCGCCAAGGGACCGTTCCTGGACGTGTTCGGCGCCGACATCTTCTTCGACGATTCGCTGCACAACATCGACTCCGCGCGCCAGCACGTGGCGACGGGGCATGTGCCACATGGGGTGTCGAACAGCGGGGACTAGGGACCAGGGGCCGGATGCCGGCCTTTCATGGCGGCGGCAGGCGGATGTCGGATAGCTTCCAGTTCAATCCCCTGCGGGTGAGCACGAAGACCACCGGCCGGCCCGAGGCGTCGTGCACGGTTGCGGTGAAGCGCGACGTCGATTCGAATCGGTGTTCGGCATCATGCAGCGGGCGCGGTTGCACCTGCGTGCCATCGCCGGATGGGCGTGGACGCGCGCCGATGCGGTCCCAGGTCCGCCTGCCTTCCATGATCGCGCCCAGTCCCATCGGCGTGACCATCGCATCGACCAGGCCGCCGGCCAGCCCGGTGGCGACGGTCAGGCCGAAGGCGGCGAGCGGGTTGTCCTGCGCACGCCCGCCGGCCTCGCGCACGATGCGGTCGGCCACCTGCGCCTTGAGGCTGCTGCGCAGGGCCGGGAAGTCGACCTGTTTCGCCAGTGCCCTCTCATCGCGCGCCTGCACCGCGTCACCGATGGCGCGGATGGTCAGGTAGGGGCCGGCCGCGGTCCAGGCCAGCAGCGCGAGCACCAGTGCGACGGCGAGCCGCAGCCATTTCTTCATCGTTGCGACATCCGGTGGCGATGCCCGGATTGTAGCCAGCCGCACGCGGGCCACGCTGCGCGGCGGTTCAGAACTCCAGGTCCAGCGCGGCGCACAGGTAATCGACGAAGGGCGCCAGCGCCTGCAGGTCCCTGGCCAGCGTCGCGCGCAGCCGCGGGCCGGTCATCACGCTGTCATCCACGTCGCGCCAGGCGACGAAGTTCCTGTGGCGCAGGTCGTCGATGAAGGCGAAGTCGGGCGGGAACCCGCGCGGCGGACGCACCAGCATCTCGTCCTCGTCGAGGTCGAAGCGGCGCCGGAACGCAGGCGCGTGCGCGGCGCGCTCCCAGCTGCCCGGATTGTCGAAGATGAACTGCCGCACGCGTCGCTGGGTCGGTGTTTCCGGGTGCCAGAGCCCGGCGCCGACGAAGCAGTGGCCCGGCTGCAGGTGGATGTAGAACGAGGGCGCCGGCACCTGCTTGCGGCGCTCGTGGAACAGGCGCGCACCCTGCCACGCCTTGTACGGCGTCTTGTCGCTGGCGAAACGCGTGTCGCGCTGGATGCGGAACAGCGAGCCGCCGACGGTCTTCGGCTCGGATCGGAAATGTTCGCTCACCGTGCGCAGATCCGGCTGCAGGTCCGTGAGCAGCGCCCGGAACGGCTCGCGCACGTGCGCCTCGTAGTCGCTCTTGCGGGCCTGGAACCAGGCGCGGTTGTTGTTGCGGGCCAGCGCGCGCAGGAAGCGGAAGCTCTTGTCGGTGAAATACGTGGTCATGGCTGGCGATGATATGCCCGATGGCGCGTCGGTTCTCCGGCGGCTTCTCCGGCTCCTTCGGACTCCTGGGGCTCCCGAGGTTCATGTGGGAGCGGCCATGGCCGCTCCCACACAGACAACACACACGCACCGCCTCGGTCAGGAGAGCGATGCCTGCACCGCCTCGGTCAGGAGAGCGATGCCTGCAGCTGGTGGCCCCAGTCTTCAAGCCGGTCGAGCAGGACCTGCCTGCCGCCGTCGTCGACGTGCCTGGCCCGCAGTTCCAGGATTTGCGCTGCGTACTGCGCGAACGTCACCTCGGACAACCCGGAGTCGTCGACCAGCCGGTGGCGGCGGTAGTCATCCCAGCGCGCCCGCTCGTCGACCGACAGCGTCTCTGGCCAGTTGCGCGCGCGGTAGCGGAACAGCAGTTCCACCAGCCGCGGGTCCTCGAAGCCGAAATCGCGGCTGCCCAGCGCCTCCGGCGGCGTGGCCCGCACGTCCGCGCAGCGGCGTTTGTCGCTGTCGCCGATGAAGCCGTCGTAGAGCGAGGCGTCGGCGTCGGACGGCTCGCGTTCGGCCACGTTGGCGAAGACGCGGCGGACCTTCTCGGCCAGCGCAGGCGCCACAGCGCGCAGTCGCGCGGCGCGCGCCTCCACGACGGCCGGGTCGATCTGCAGGCGCTGGAAATCCGGCTCGCGCAGGTGCGCCCACTGGATCAGCGCCGGGCAGCGGTTGAGGTGGACTTCCTTCAGCGGGACCCGCGACTCGCCTTCGGGCAGGTCGGCGGCGCGCACGTACAGGCGGTCGGCGATGGCCCCGGCGTCGAGGTCGAGCAGGGCGTCGGGCTCGCCGTCGAGGTCGAACACGATCACCCGGCTGTCGATGCGGGGGTGCCGCGCCAGCGGCAGCACCGCGGCCGAACACAGGCGGCTGGCGGGATAGCGCTGCGAGACGTGCAGCACCGGCGTCATCGCCGTGATGTCGAGCAGGCTGGCCGCGTGGCGCTTGTTGCGCAGCAGCGCGGCGTGTTCCCAAAGGCGCGGCTGCGCGCGGCGCAGGAGCCGCGCCATGCCGATCAGCGCGCGCACGTCGGACAGCGCCTCGTGCGCGTCGCCGATGCGCACGTTATTGGCGGTGGCAAGGTGTTCGAGGCGGAACGAGGTCGCGCCGTCTTCGCGCTTCGGCCACTCGATGCCCTCGGGCCGCAGCGCGTGCGCCAGCCGCATCACGTCGAGCAGGTCCCAGCGCGAATTGCCGCCGCGCCACTCGCGTTCGTACGGATCGCGGAAATTGCGGAACAGGCCGTGGCGGATGAACTCGTCGTCGAAGCGCAGCGAGTTGTAGCCCAGGGTGCAGGTGTCCGGGCGCGCCATCTCCTCGAAGATGCGGGCGAAGGCCTCGGCCTCGACGATGCCGTCGCGCAGTGCGTCCTGCGGCGTGATGCCGGTGACCAGCGTCGCCATGGGCGAGGGCAGCAGATCGTCGGCGGGCTGGACGAAGAATTCGACCGGCGCCTCGATCTCGTTGAGCTGCGCATCGGTGCGGATCGCCGCGAACTGCGCGATGCGGCTGCGGCGCGGGTCGGTGCCGAAGGTTTCGAGGTCGTAGAAGAGGAAGCTGGCGGGCATGGGCGAGACCGTAATTTGTCCGGTTCTTTTGCAGGAGTGGCTTCAGCCGCGAGCTGTCGTTCCCTCGGCTGTCAAGATAGGGGAGGTTGGGGAGGGGTACCTCTGGGATCAGCGTGACCCGTCGCCCCCTCCCAGCCTTCTCCTGCCGTCGCACAGGAGGTCGCGGCTTCCGCCGCTCCTGCGTGTGTGCAGGGTACCGGCATGGTGTCGCAGGACGCGCGACCCGTTTTCTTCATGCCCCGTCCATCAGCGGCGCCAGCTGGCGCTCGATTTCCGTGTCCACCGCGGCCCAGTCCACGCCATCCAGCGACTCCAGCCCGCGCGTGGCGCCGACGAGGATTTCGCGCTGGATGTTGCTGCGCTCCAGCGCCAGCGCATACGGGATCCGCATGAACGTCACCATCGAATAGTGCGGCACGAAGCGGCCCGGATGGCGCGCCTGCAGCTTGCGCTCCAGCGCCTGCTGCAGCAGGAAATCCGGGTCGTCGACCAGGTCGCGCATCTCGATGTAGTTCTCCAGCGCCATGTCCTGGATCGCGGTGGCGTTGGGCTTGCGGTCGGCCTCGAAGGCGGCGAACGCGGCTTCCAGGCTGTCGTGCTCCTCCATGCAGCCGGCCAGTGCCACGCAGTCCTCGAACGCGCAGTTCATGCCCTGTCCGTGGAAGGGCACCATCGCGTGCGCGGCGTCGCCCAGCAGCACGGCATCGCCGCCCAGGTGCCAGCGGTCCAGGCGCAGCGTGGCCAGGCTGCCGACCGGATTGGCCACGAAATCGTGCTCCAGCTCCGGGATCAGCGGCAGCGTGTCGGGGAAGTCGCGCTCGAACAAGGCACGCGCGTCCGCGGCGGTGGTGACCGAGTCGAAATCCGGGTCGTCGTTGCCGGACTCGGCGTGCAGCGCCATGAACAGGGTGACGGTGAAGGTGCGCTCGTCATTGGGCAGGGCGATGCACATGTAGCGGCCGCGCGGCCAGATATGCAGCGCGTTGGGTTCGATGCGGAAGCCGCCGTCGGCGGCAGGCGGGATTTCCAGCTCCTTGTAGCCGTGGCCGAGCCATTCCGTGCGCTCGCCGAGGTCACGGCGGGCGGCCATCTGCGCGCGCAGCGTGGAGCCGGCGCCATCGCAACCGAGCAGGGTGGTGAACGGGTGCGTGTGGATTTCGCCGCTGCCGCTGCAGGTGATGGTGCGGGCGTCGAAATCGACCGAATCCAGCCCGCGGTCGAAGTGCAGGGTGGCACCGGCGGCTTCGGCCGCATTGATCAGGGTGATGTTCAGCTCGCCGCGGCTGACCGACCAGATCACCTCGCTGTCGTCGCGCCCGTAGCGCTGCAGCTGCGGCTCGCCGCCGAGCGGATGCACCATGCGCCCGCGCATCATCACCGCCTGCTCCAGCACGGCGCCGTGCGCATCGGCCGCGCGCAGCGCGTGCAGGCCGCGTTCGGCCAGCGCGAGGTTGATCGAACGGCCGCCGGCATAGCCCTGCAGGCGCGGATCGCCGCGGCGCTCGAAGACCTCGACCTGCCAGCCGCGGCGGGCGAGCAGGGTGGCCAGCAGGGCACCGGCGAGGCCGGCGCCGATGATGGTGAGGGATTTGGGGCCAGCGTTGCTCAAGTCAGTCATCACGTGCCGCCATTCCCGCGCAAGCGGGAACCCGTTTCCATTTTTCGAGAGTACGAAGTCGCTGGGTTGACCAGCTTTCGCTGTTGAAAAGCACTTCCTCTTGCGCGGGAATGACGAGTGGCGGGCGGCTGCAACACTGGCTCATTCCCCCCGCCACGCCTCAACCGCCCGCACGAACCTCAGCACGTCGGCATGGGTGTTGTACATCGGTGTCGGCGAGATGCGGATCACGTCCGGTTCGCGCCAGTCGCCGAGCACGCCCTGGGTGGCGAGGAAGTCGAACAGCGAGCGGCCGGCGTCGCGCCCGGACAGTCCGCGGCCTGCCACGACGCGCAGGGACAGCTGGGCGCCGCGGCGTTCGGGCTCGCGCGGGGTGGCGATCTGCAAGGTGTCGGACAGCCGTTCGCGGATCAGCGCTTCGAGGTAGCCGGTCAGGCGCTCCGACTTCTCACGCAGCGCGGCCATGCCGGCGCGGTCGAACAGTTCCAGCGAGCCGCGCAGCGGCGCCAGGCCGAGGATCGGCGGGTTGCTCAGCTGCCAGCCGTCGGCGCCGGGCGTGGGCACGAAGTCGCTGCCCATGCGGAAACGCGAGGCCTGCTCGTGCCCCCACCAGCCGGCGAAGCGCGGCCGGTCGGTGTTGGCATGACGTTCGTGCACGAAGCAGCCGGCCACCGCGCCAGGTCCGGAGTTCATGTACTTGTAGTGGCACCACACCGCGAAGTCGGCGCCGCTGTCGTGCAGCTGCAGTGGCAGGTTGCCGGCGGCGTGGGCGCAGTCGAAGCCGACCACCGCGCCGGCGGCGTGGCCCAGGCGCGCGATCTCGCGCAGGTCGAAGGCCTGTCCGCTGCGGTACTGCACGCCGGGCCAGACGACCAGCGCCAGGCGCGGGCCGTGCTCGGCGATGGCGCGTTCGATCGCCGCCATGGAGAAGGTGCCGTCGGGTTCGTCCGGCTGCAGTTCGATCAGGTCGGTGGCCGGGTCGAAGCCGTGGAAGCGCACCTGCGATTCGAGCGCGTAGCGGTCGGAGGGAAACGCGCCCGCTTCCATCAGGATCGCCGGGCGCTCGCGGGTGGGCCGGTAGAAGCTGATCATCATCAGGTGCAGGTTGGCGGTGAGCGAGTTCATCGCCACCACTTCCAAGGGCTGCGCACCAACCACGCGCGCCAGCCCGTCGCGGACCAGCTCGTGGTAGGGCATCCACTGTGCCTGGCCGGTGAAGTGGCCTTCGACGGCTTCAACCGCCCACTTGTCCAGCACTTCCTCGACGTGGGCGCGCGCCGCCTTCGGCTGCAGGCCGAGGGAATTGCCGCAGAAATAGGCCTGGTCGCGGCCGTCGTGCTGCGGGATCAGGAATTCGTCGCGCAGCCCGCGCAGCGGGTCGGCGGCGTCCTGCGCGTTGGCATGGTCGTCCGAGAACAGTTCGGTCATCGGGTTTTGTCTTCGATGTGCATGGGTGGTTACGGAAAAGGCAATCGAATCAGCTGGATTGGCGCCTGCATGCCAGCGTCATTCCCGCGCAAGCGGGAACCCAGTGGCTTTCTTGCGGGAAAGAGCAAAGTCGCCAGGTTGACCAGCTTTCGCTGTTGAAAAAGCACTTCCGCTTGCGCGGAAATGACGGGACAGGGGAGATCCAACATCACGCATCAGGCAAACCGCGACTTCGACAGCCCCAGCCACTCCAGCGCGGTGCCGTGGAACAGGCGCTCCTTGCCGGTCTCGTCCAGGTCCATCGCGTCGATGCCGGCGCCGGGCGTCTGTTCGCCGAGCGGGAAGGGGTAGTCGGTGCCGAGCATCACCCGGTCCGCGCCGCAGGTATCGAGCAGGTACTGCAGCGCGCGCGGGTCGGCGACCCAGGAGTCGAAGTAGAGGCGCTCCAGGTACTCGCGCGGGTTGCGCGGGTTGTCGGTGGCGACCAGGTCGGGGCGCATGTTGAAGCCGTGCTCGATGCGGCCGATGGTGTAGGGGAAGCTGCCGCCGCCGTGGGCCAGGCAGACCTTGAGCTTGGGCAGGCGTTCGAGCACGCCGCCGAACACCAGGCAGCAGGCCGCGCGCGACTGTTCGGCCGGCATGCCGACCAGCCACGGCAGCCAGTACTTGGGCATCGACTCGGTGCCCATCATGTCCCAGGGATGCACGAGGATTGCGGCGCCGAGGTCGGCGGCGGCCTCGAAGAACGGGAACAGCTCCGGCGCGTCGAGGTTCCAGTCGCCGATGTGCGAGCCGATCTGCACGCCCTGCAGGCCGAGCTGGTCGATGCAGCGCTCCAGCTCCTGAACCGCCAGCCGCGGCGACTGCATCGGCACGGTACCGATGCCGGCGTAGTGGCGCGGATGCGCGCGCAGGGTTTCGGCCATGTGGTCGTTGAGCGCGGCGTGCAGTTCCAGCGCCTGGTTGGCCTTCGCCCAGTAGCTGAACATCACCGGCACGGTGCTGATGACCTGCACCTGCACGCCGAAGCGTGCGTATTCGTCGATGCGTTCCTGCGCGTCCCAGGTGTTGGACCAGATCTCGCGGAAGAACTTGCCGTCCTTGTAGATGCGGTGGCGGCCGTCGTCGGTGTGGTGGATGACCGGGAAGCGGTCGTCGCCGTATTTCTTCGCCAGGTCCGGCCAGTCGCGCGGCAGGTAGTGGGCGTGGATGTCGATCTTGAGCATGCGGGCCAGTTTACCCGGCTGCCACGGGGGCCGCTCCGATGCCGCGTTCGCGCGCCTGGCGCAGCAGGTGGGCGAGGGTGTCGATGGAGTCGGCGATGCGGTCGCAGGTGTCGGCCAGGGCGATGCCGGCGGGGCTCGCGGCCAGCGCCGGATCGTCCGCCAGCGCCTTGGCGAGCTGGCGTTCGGCCGCGCGCGGGGAGCGCACCTGCGGCGACGTGCGGTTGCGCAGGGCATCGGCGATGGCGTCGAGCGCGGCGTCGACCTCGCCGGCGAACGCCGACAGCTCCGGCGGCTGCGGCAGCGCGCCCTCGTCGCGCAGCGCCGCTTCCAGCGACAGCGAGGTACGGATCAGGCGGTGGGCGTTGGCGAGGAAGGATTCGGTGGCGGCCACTTCCGCGGCGCGCTCGCGGCCGGGCTCGGCGCGCATGCGGTCGATCGAGGCCAGCACGCGCGTGCGGGCGGCGCGTGCGGCGGTGCGGGTCTCGTGCAGGGCGCCGATATCGTTGCCGAGCACGGCCAGGATGTGTGCGCGGTAATGGTCGATCAGCGCGGCGAGCGCGACGTTCGAACGCCGGCCTTCCCACGTCGGCCACAGCAGGTAGGCGACCAGCGCGAGGGCACTGCCCAGGGTGGTGCCCAGTACCCGCATGTGGATGGACTCGGCCGGCGCGATGCCCTCGAAGGCCAGCAGCAGCACCAGCATGCCGGTCAGCATCGCCACGCCGAGGCCGTAGTTGACCGTGGCCAGCATGCGGAAGGCGAAGCACAGCAGCGCCATCAGCAGCAGCGACAGCACCACGCTGTCGACTACCAGGTGCACGACCAGCGAGGTCAGCAGCAGGCCGCCGAAGGTGCCGGCCACGCGCAGCAGGCCGAAGCGCAGGGTGCCGCCGAAGTCGGGCCGCAGCACGATGGCGGCGGTCATCGGGATCCACGCGCCGTGCGGAATCCGCAGCAGGCGTTCGCTGGCGACGGCGATGCCCAGGCACGCCGCGCAGCGGATTGCGTGGCGCATCGCCACCGACGACAGGCCGAGATTGGCGCGCAGGGTCTGCAGCGGGTTGCCCGGGCGCAGCGCGGCGGGCAGCTTCGCCTCGGCCAGTTCGGCGCGGATCTCGCCGCGGCTGCTGGCCCAGTCGCTGTTGCGGACCAGTGCGCGCAGCTGGCCGGCCAGGCCCTGCGCGCGCGCCGCGGCGATGCGCAGCAGGCGCCGGTCGCGGCTGCCGGAGGCCTCGTCGACCGCCTGCACCAGCGCGTCGACGCGCTGGCCGAGGAGGGGCACTTCCTGCTCCGCGCGCAGCGGCTTTTCTGCCGCAAGCATCGCGTCTGACAGGTGGCCGAGGATGGCTTCGGCGCTGGCGAGCACGTGGTCGATGCGGGCGACCTGCGCGGGTTCCTCGATGCGCACGGACACATCGCCGAGCGACAGCAGGCCGATGCGCACGCGCTCGCACAGTTCGGCGATGATGCGGAACGACTGCATCGCGCGGCCGCGCGAGCGGTACTCGCCGTGCAGGGTTTCCAGCGCATCCATGGCCGCCATCGACACCGGCGGCGGCTGCGAGGCGTCGGGGCGGCTGCGCGCGACGTCGGCCAGTTGCCGCAGCACCGTGGACAGCGCGAAACGTTCCGGGCGGTAGCGCTGCAGCGGCCAGGCGGCCACCGCCATCAGCGTCTGCAGCAGGCCACCGGCGAAGATCAGGGCCGCCACGCCCGGCGCGTGCACGGTCGCCACCTCCATCTCGGCGGTGATGACCAGCACGATCATGCTGGTCATGCCGACGCGGGCGATGGTCGGCCCCAGCGCGACCAGCAGGCCGCCGATCAGCCCGGCCAGCGCGGCGGCCAGCACGAACAGCCACGTGTGCGCGCCGACCAGGATGCCGACCAGCGCCGACAGGCCCGCCACCACCGACGACATCAGCATGCGCTGCATGCGCTGGCGGTACGGACCGGGCTGGTCGGTGAACATGGTGTTGATCGCACCGGTGGTCATCGCCAGCCCGGCGGGGACCTGGCCGATGGCGAGCCCGACCGCAAGCGGCGCGACTACCGCGATGGTGTTGCGCAGCGCGACGGGGAACGGGACGTCACGTGGCTTGAGGTCGATCAGGGTGCGCAGCACGGAGCGGTTCCTGGGGAATTCCGGCCAATCGGGCACGCCATTGTAGGAGCGGCTTCAGCCGCGAGCTCTTCGTGGCGCGCGCGGATGTCCAGCAACGCGCGGCCGAAGCCGCTCCTGCGGGGATCGGGTGCGGTCAGGTGTCCGGGAATTCGTACTTGTCCGGCGCAGGGTTCAGGTGCCCGCACTGCTTGCAGGTGCGGTGCTCGTGCGAGGCGTAGAAGCGCTCGAACACGGGCGGGAAATCCTTCTCGATGTCGTGCAGGAAGAAGTATTCCTCGTACAGCTTGTGGTTGCACTGCTCGCAGAACCACATCAGGCCGTCGTCCTCGTGCGGCAGGCGCTTGCGCTCGATCACCAGGCCGATCGAGTCGGGCATGCGCTGCGGCGAGTGCGGCACGCGCGGCGGCAGCAGGAATATCTCGCCGGCACGGATCGGGATGTCGCGCGGTGCGCCGTCCTCCTGGATGCGCAGTACCATTTCGCCTTCGAGCTGGTAGAACCACTCGGGGCCTTCGTCCCAGTGGTAGTCGGTGCGGATGTTCGGGCCGCCGACGACCATCACGATGAAATCGCCGTCGTAGATGCACTTGTTGCCCACCGGCGGCTTGAGCAGGTGGCGGTGTTCCTCGATCCAGGCCTGGAGGTTCAGCGGGGTGGGCAGCATGGCTTACTCCTTGAATGAGGCGATGCACTTGAGTTCGATCGCGATCGGCGTGGGCAGCGCGTCGATGCCGAGCGTGGTGCGGCAGGGTGCGGTGGCGGGATCCGGGAAGTATTCCGCCCACACCGCGTTGTAGCCCTTGAAGTCGCCCGCCATGTCGGTGAGATAGACGGTGACGTCGACCAGGTCTTCCCAGCGCGCGCCGCTGGCTTCGAGCACCGCGCGTACGTTGGCGAACACCGCGCGCGTCTGTGCCGCGATGTCGTGGGCAATGAGATTTCCGCCTGCGTCGTGCTCGTTGCCGGGCACGGCGTTGGTGGCCGGGTCGCGCGGGCCGATGCCGGACATCAGCAGCAGGTTGCCGACGCGGCGCGCGTGCGGGTAGGCCCCGACCGGGCGCGGTGCGCCGCCGGCGTCGATGCCCTGGCTCACGGCGCCTCTCCCTGGCGACCGCGCAGTTGCCCGATCGCGCCGCGATACACCTTCTCCAGCACCGCGGGGGAGTCCACGTCCATGCCCAGCTCGCGCACGCGCCCGTCCTGCAGGCTGTAGACCCAACCGTGCACGGACAGCTTCTGGCCGCGCGCCCAGGCGTCCTGCACGACGGTGGACAGGCACACGTTCTCGGCCTGCTCGATCGCGTTGAGTTCGCACAGGCGATTGCCGCGTTCCTCCCTGGGGAAGCCATCCAGCAGCGCCGCGTGCTTCTGCGCGACGTCGCCGACGTGGCGGATCCAGTTGTCCGACAGTCCGATGCGCAGGCCGTTGAGCGCGGCGTTGACGCCGCCGCAGCCGTAATGGCCGACAACGAGGATGTGCTCGACTTTCAGCACGTCGACCGCGAACTGGATCACCGACATGCAGTTCAGGTCGGTATGCACCATCACGTTGGCGATGTTGCGGTGGACGAACACCTCGCCCGGCGCCAGGCCGATGACCTGGTTGGCCGGCACGCGCGAGTCGGAGCAACCGATCCACAGGTACTTGGGCGCCTGCAGTTCGGACAGGCGCTCGAAGAACTGCGGGTTCTCGCGGCGCACGCCGTCGGCCCAGGCGCGGTTGTTGCTGAGGAGTTTTGCAAGTGCCTGTTTCATGGACTCAGTCCTGCGGGCTGGCGAAGCGCATGCGTCGCACCAGCACGCGCGCGAGTGAAGTGACCCACGCCACCACCAGCCCGAGCAGGATCGGCCCCGCCAGCGTGGAAACGAAGGGACGGGACATGCCAAGCAGCGGTTCGGACAGGTACAGCAGCACCACGATGGCGCCGACGACCACTGCCAGCGAATAACCCAGGATGCGTGCCACGCCGAGGAAGTCGAGCACGGAGGTCCGTTTCATGGCGTCAGGTTCCCAGCTGGATGCCAACGTTGCGGGGTTCGGTAAAGAAACGCATCGCCTCCAGGCCGCCTTCGCTGCCCAGGCCGGACTGGCCCATGCCGCCGAACGGGGTGCGCAGGTCGCGCATGAGCCAGCAGTTGATCCAGACGATGCCGGCGTGGATGCCGGCAGCAAGGCGGTGGGCACGGGTCAGGTCGCGCGTCCAGATCGAGGCCGCCAGGCCGTAGTCGCCGGCGTTGGCCAGCCTGAGCGCCTGCGCATCGTCGTCGAAGGACTGCAGGGTCGCGACCGGGCCGAAGATTTCCTCGCGGTTGGTCGTGCAATCCGGGCCGAGGCCTTCGAACAGCGTCGGCGCGACGAACCAGCCGGGCCGCTCAAGCGCGTTGCCGCCGCACAACACGCGGCCGCCTTCGTCGCGGGCGCGCGTGATGGCCGCGACGACCTTGTCGAAGTGCGCCTGCGACACCAGCGGACCCATCTGCGCGTCCGGATCCATCGGGTCGCCGACGCGCAGCGCGAGCGCGCGTTCGACCAGCGCGTCGCGGAACTCGTGGTAGATGCCCTTCTCGACCAGCAGGCGTGAGCCGCACAGGCAGATCTGCCCGGAGTTCTGGAACACCGAGCGCACGATCGTGTCCAGGTGCGCGCGCCAGTCGCTGTCGGCGAAGACCAGGGTCGGGTTCTTGCCGCCCAGTTCCAGCGACACCTTCTTGAGCATCGGCGCGGCGACGCCGGCGATGCGCCGGCCCACCGCCGTGCTGCCGGTGAACGAGACGGCCTTCACCGCGGGATGCGCGACCATCGCTTCGCCGACCTTCGGACCGAGCCCGTGCACGACGTTGAGCACGCCCGCGGGGAATCCGATCTCCGCGGCCAGCGCGCCGAGCATCGTCGCGGTCACCGGCGTGACCTCGGACGGCTTGGCGACCACGGTGTTGCCGGCGGCCAGCGCAGGCGCGATCTTCCAGGTGAACAGGTACAGCGGCAGGTTCCACGGCGAGATCGTGGCGACCACGCCCAGCGGCTGGCGCAGGGTGTAGTTCAGCCCGGCCTGGCCGTGGTGCGATTCGCTGGCGAACTGGGTCGCGGCATGGGCGAAGAAGCGCAGGTTGGACACCGCGCGCGGGATTTCCACGTCGCGGGCGAGGGCATACGGCTTGCCGCCGTCGCGCGCCTCGGCGTGGGCGAAATCGTCCAGCCGTGCTTCCAGCGCATCGGCCAGTTTTTCCAGCCAGCGTGCCCGCGCTTCGTTGGGCAGAGACGACCAGGCGGGGAAGGCCGCTTCGGCCGCGGCAACCGCCGCCTCGACGTCGCCGGCATCGCCATCGGCCACCTGCGCGAAGGGCTTGCCGGTGGCCGGCTCGAACACGTCCAGCCAGGCCCGCGTGGACGCCTCACGGGCCTTGCCGTCGATCCAGTGGGCGAGCTGCTGCATCCGCGTAGCTTACCCGCTGCGCGGCCCTGACCGAAGGACTCCGCATGTCACTTCTGGCAACCCGGGCACAGGTAAAGCCGGCGCGAACCGTCCTGCCGGCGCAGCAGCGGCGTGCCGCACGCGACGCAGGGTTCGCCTTCGCGGTCGAACACGCGGAAGCGGAATCCCTCCGGCGTGTCGGCCAGGTAGTCATCGCGCATCCCGCGCGCCGGCTCGATGCCGCGGGTGGCATAGCTGTGGCGCGGGATGGCGAGCAATTCACGCGCCAGCGCGCGGCGTTCGGCGTCGTCGAGGTCGCGCGGTCGCCGCTGCGGCAGCAGGCCGGCCGCGAACAGCACCTCCGAGCGCAGGTAATTGCCCATGCCGGCGAGGAAGCCCTGGTCGAGCAGCAGGCCGCCGAGCGCGCGACCGGAAAAGCGCGGGTCGTCCAGGCGTGCCTCGACGGCTGCCTCGTCCAGCGCCGGGTCGAGCACGTCGGGGCCGAGCCGGGCCAGGAAGGGATGCCGGTGCAGCTCGTTGCTTCGCCACATCGCGACATCCGACGCCGAGTACAGCAGGATCGCCTTGCGCGGGGTTTCCAGCGCCACCCGCAGCGAGCGGCTGGTGTCCGGCCGCTCGCCGGCCTTCGCCACGCGCCACACGCCGTAGAGCTGGTTGTGGCTGTAGAGCGTCCAGCCGTTGTCGAAGCGCGTGAGCATCGCCTTGCCGTGCGGGGTGATCGATTCGATGCGCGCGCCGGGCAGCGATTGCTCGAAATGCTTGAGCGCGGGGAATGCGAACCACGCCGAGGCCAGGCGCTTGCCCACGACCGCTTCGGCGAGGCGGTCGGCTGCGCGGCGGATTTCGGGGCCTTCGGGCATGGGGTCTCGGGATCGGACAGTCGCCAGCGTGCAGGATCACTTGTAGGAGCGGCGGAAGCCGCGAGCTTCTCTCGTCCGGCCGCAAATGCTCGCGGCTTCCGCCGCTCCTACGAGGGATTTAAATTTGGCCTGCGCCTCAGATCGAATGCATCCGCCCGCCGTCCACCGCCAGGCTGACGCCGTTGATGTACGCCGCGGCCGGCGAGCACAGGAAGGCGATCACGCCGCCGGTCTCCTCCGGCGTGGCGAAGCGGCCGGCCGGCACGCCGGCGCGCATGGCGGCGCGGATGTCGTCTTCGGACTTGCCTTCCGCCGAAACCCGGTTGCGTACGATCTGCTCGATGCGCCCGGTCTCGGTGAAGCCGGGCAGCACGTTGTTGACGGTGATGCCGTCGCCGGCCAACTCGCGCGACAGCGTCTTGGCCCAGGACGCCACTGCGCCGCGGGTGGTGTTGGACACGCCCAGTCCAGGGATCGGTTCGCGCACCGAGGTCGAGATCACGTTGACGATGCGGCCCCAGCGCGCCTGGCGCATGCCGGGCAGCACCGCCTGCAGCAGGGTCTGGTTGGCGACCAGGTGCTTGTTGAACGCGTCGAGGTAGGCCTCAATCGGCGCCTCGTGCGCCGCGCCGCCCGGCGGGCCGCCGGTGTTGTTGACCAGAATGTGCACCGGGTTCGCGCTGGCGAGCGCGGAGACGTCGGTGCGCAGCGCGTCGGTCCGCGACACGTCCGCAGCCAGCAGGCCGTGGGCCTGCCCGTCGCCGCGGGGCAGGGCGTCCACCACCTCCTGCAGCGTTTCTGCGCGGCGGGCGAGCACGGTGACGCTGGCGCCGAGCAGGGCGAGTTCGTGCGCGGTGGCGCGGCCGATGCCTTCGGAGGCGCCGCAGACAAGGGCGTGCCGGCCGGTGAGGTTCAGGTCCATGGTTCGGGTTCTCCGCAGGTCAGGGTTCGCGTGCGCGCATCAGCGCGGCGATTGCGTTCGCACCGGGGTCCGGCAGCGCCCGCAGCGCGTCGGCGACGGAGCGGCGGTTGGCTTCGGGATGGTTCTGGCTGAGCTTGGACTTGAGCTCGATCCGCTCCGGCACGAATCGGAAACCCACGATCCCACGCAGCTGCACGCGGTGGTCTTCGCGCGCGGGTTCGAAGGCCCAGTCGCTGCCGAGCGCCCGTTCGAAGCGGTCGCTCAGCCGCGTGACCAGGTCCGCCAGGCCGGCTTCGTCCTCGAAGCGTTCCAGCGTCCCGTGCAGGTGGGCGACGACGTAGTTCCAGGTGGGGACGCGCGCCTGCTCCTCCTTGTCGGGATACCAGCCGGGAGACACGTACGCGTGCGGCCCGTGGACGATCACCAGCGCCGCCCCGTCGTGGCGGGCCTGCGGATTGGGTCGCGCCCAGTGGCCCTCGACCAGGACCCGCCCGCCATCGCGGCGATACAGGACGGGCAGGTGGGTGACCTGCGGCGCGCCGTCGCCGTCGACCGTCACCAGGGTGACGAAGGGATCGCGCGCAACCAGCGCATCGAGCCGGGCGAGGTCGGTGTCGACGAAGGCGCGCGGCGTATACATCGGCGGGCGCTACGCGCTGCCGCCGAGCTTGCGCACCATCCGTGCGCGCAGGTCGTCGTCGCTGCCGCCCATGGGGGGCGAGAGTTCGTCGAGCGAGAAGCCGCGTTCCAGCGCGTCTTCCTCGTCGAGGCCGTCGAAGGACACGAAATCGGCGTCCATCAGCATGGCGCGCGCGGTGTCCTCGCTGTCGTAGGCCAGGGTGTTGCCGTCGCTGTCGAAGACCTCGGCCGTGCCGGCCTCGCGCACGCGAAGCCGTGCCCACACGATCGTGCGGCCGAGCGTGGCCAGCCACCACTGTCCGGATGCGTCGGGCGCGTGCTCGTCGCTCATGCCGACAGCACCGTCGCCAGTAGCCACAGCAGGCCCGCCATGATCAACGCGACCACGATCACGATCAGCGCCACGCGCGCCGGCGTGGCCAGGCCGCTGAAGTTGTAGTCCCGCACCTGCCGGTAGCGGCCGCTGAACAGCCACCACAGCGCTTCGGGCTTGATGAAGGCGCCGTCGCCCAGCTGCGCCTTCACTTCCGGATGGCGGTCGCGCAGGTGCACCAGCGCCAGCGGCCAGAAGATCACGAACGCGGTGGCGCCGGCGATGGCCGCGGCGACGAACAGCAGGGCGAAGAACATGATCATGGCGTCAGAACTCCGCATTCCCCGGCGCGCGCGGGTAGGGGATCGCGTCGCGGATGTTGGCCAGCCCGCACACGTACACCACCAGCCGCTCGAAACCCAAGCCGAAGCCCGCGTGGGGCACGCTGCCGTAGCGGCGGAAGTCGCGGTACCAGCCGTAGTGCGCGGGATCCAGGCCGAACTGCGCCATGCGCGCGTCGAGCACGTCCAGCCGCTCCTCGCGCTGCGAGCCGCCGATGATCTCGCCGATGCCCGGCGCCAGCACATCCATCGCCGCGACCGTCTTGCCGTCGTCGTTCAGGCGCATGTAGAACGCCTTGATGTGCTCGGGGTAGTCGGTGACCACCACCGGGCGGCCGACGTGTTCCTCGGTCAGCCAGCGCTCGTGCTCGGTCTGCAGGTCCAGGCCCCATTCGACCGGGAAGTCGAACGTCTTCCCCGAGTCCTGCAGCAGCTTGACCGCGTCGGTGTAGCTGATGCGCTCGAACGGCGCGTTGATGAAGGCCTCCAGCCGGGTGACCGCATCCTTCTGCACGCGCTGGGCGATGAAGGCCATGTCGTCGGCGCGCTCGTCCAGCACCGCGCGGAACAGGTACTTGAGGAAGTCCTCGGCCACGCGCGCGTCCTCGGCCAGGTCGGCGAAGGCGATCTCCGGCTCGACCATCCAGAACTCGGCCAGGTGGCGGGTGGTGTTGGAGTTTTCGGCGCGGAAGGTCGGTCCGAAGGTGTAGACCTTGCTCAGGCTCAGGCAGTAGGCCTCGACGTTGAGCTGGCCGGACACGGTGAGGAAGGTTTCCTTGCCGAAGAAGTCGCGGCCGAAGTCCACCTCGCCCTTGTCGTCGCGCGGCAGGTTGGCCATGTCCAGCGTCGAGACCCGGAACATCTGCCCCGCGCCCTCGGCGTCGGAGGTGGTGATGATCGGGGTGGTGATCCAGTAGTAACCGTTCTCGTGGAAGTAGCGGTGCGTGGCCTTGGCCAGGCAGTCGCGGATGCGGGTCACCGCGCCGAACAGGTTGGTGCGCGGGCGCAGGTGCGCGACTTCACGCAGGAATTCCAGCGAGTGCGCCTTGGGCTGGATCGGATAGGTTTCGGGGTCGTCGACCCAGCCGACGACTTCGATCGCGTCGGCCTGGATCTCGAAGCTCTGGCCCTGGCCCTGCGACGGCACCAGCGTGCCGGTGGCGATGACCGCGCAGCCGGCGGTGAGGTGCTTGACCTCGTCCTCGTAGTTGGCCAGCGCGCTGGGCGCCACCACCTGGATCGGCGCGAAGCAGGAGCCGTCGCTGACGTTGACGAAGCTCAGCCCGGCCTTGGAGTCGCGCCGTGTGCGCACCCAGCCGCGGACCGTGACTTCGCCGCCTTCGGGCACCTTGCCCGCCAGCGCCTGCGCAACACTCACCGTTGTCATGCCTTGAATCCCTGCCGGATCGAGCCGATATGAGCCGTACAGTTTACCGGAGCCGCAAGGGCTACAATGGCCACCATGTCGATCCAGCTCGCCCCCGCCGCCCTCGAACGCATCCAGGGCTTCCTCTCCGCCGACGCCGCGGCGATCGGCCTGCGCTTCGGCGTCAAGCGCACCGGGTGCTCGGGTTGGGGGTACCTAGTCGACCTGGCCCGCGAGCAGCACGACGACGACACTGTGTTCGAGCAGGACGGCGTGCGCATCCTCGTCGACGCCGACAGCCTGGCGCTGGTCGACGGCACCCGGATCGATTTCCTGAAGCAGGGCCTGAACGAACAGTTCGTGTTCGAGAACCCCAACGTCTCGGCCGAGTGCGGCTGCGGCGAAAGCTTCACCACCGACGCCGACGAGGCCGCCTGACCGTCGCGGACAGGGCTGTGGGTTGCCGGGCAGGAGCCGCGGAGGCTGCGCCCGGGCCTGCCGATGGCCTGTCGCGGCTTCGGCCGCCTGTGGGGAAACGATCCAGCTCCCGGAGCGGGGCACCTCCCGGTGCCACTGAGTAGTTGCCCGCAAGTCATTGAACTGCGATAATTTCCGGCTCCCGTTCGCCGGGAGACCTTGCTCCACCGTGCCCGTTCTCGGGTGCCGGGGGGCTATCCGGGCCACGTCCAGCCGGGCGCCGGCCGAATATCCACAAGGAAAAACAGATGCGTCATTACGAAATCGTGTTCCTGGTCCATCCGGACCAGAGCGAGCAGGTGCCTGCCATGGTCGAGCGCTACAAGGCGCTGATCGAAGGCGGCGAAGGCAAGATCCACCGTCTCGAGGACTGGGGCCGCCGCCAGCTCGCCTATCCGATCAACAACCTGGTCAAGGCGCACTACGTGCTGCTCAACATCGAGGCCGACCAGGCCGTGCTCGACGAACTCGTCGAAAGCTTCCGCTTCAACGACGCCGTGCTCCGCCACCTGGTGATGCGCCGCGACGAGGCCGAGACCGAGCAGTCGCTGATCATGAAGAACAAGGACGAGAAGGGCGACAAGCCCGAGCGTGGCGAGCGTCGTCGCCGTGACGACGACAACGACAGCGATGGCGAGAAGACGTCCGACAAGGACGAATCCGCCACCGACGACAACGCCGAAGCCGCCTGAGGAATCCTGACATGTCCAAGTTCTTTCGCCGCCGCAAGTACTGCAAGTTCACCGCCGAGGGCGTCAAGGAGATCGATTACAAGGATCTCAACACCCTGCGCCAGAACCTGACCGAGAACGGCAAGATCGTTCCCAGCCGCATCACCGGCACCAAGTCTCGCTACCAGCGCCAGCTCGCCACCGCCGTCAAGCGCGCGCGGTTCCTGGCGCTGATTCCGTATACGGACAACCACAACATCTGAAAACGGCGCCTCCCGCAGGGAGGCACCGGCTCCTCCCCTTGAAAGGGAGGGCAAGCCAGGAATCCCGTCCGTTCGGACAGCTGAAAGTTGCGGCGCGCTGCGCTGCTAACGAATACGGAGCAACACCATGCAACTGATCCTGCTGCAGAAAGTCACCAACCTCGGCAACCTCGGCGACAAGGTCGACGTCAAGCCGGGCTACGGCCGCAACTACCTGGTCCCGCAGGGCAAGGCCGTGCCGGCGACCGAGGCGAACGTGGCCGAGTTCGAGGCCAAGCGCGCCGAGTACGAGGCCAAGGCCAAGGCCGTGCACGACGACGCCACCGGCCGCCTGGCCAAGCTCGAAGGCGCCAGCGTCACCATCTACGCCAACGCTTCCACCGAGGGCAAGCTGTACGGCTCGGTCGGCCCGCGCGACATCGCCGAGGCGCTGACCAAGGCCGGTACCCCGGTCGAGAAGTCGGAAGTGGTGATGGGCGAGGGTGCGTTCCGCACCACCGGCGAGTTCGAGGTCATCGTGCACCTGCATGCCGACGTCGAGACCCCGGTCAAGGTGATCGTCGAGCCCGAAGCGGCCTGATCGCCGCACGCGGTTCGAGGAGAAGGGCGCCGCGAGGCGCCCTTTTTCGTTGTGGCGATCCCGGTGACCCCAGTGATCCCTGCGATCGCGGAACCCTGTAGGAGCGGCTACAGCCGCGAGCTTTTCGTCCTTGTGGCAACAGGCCAGAAGCTCGCGGCTGTAGCCGCTCCCACGAGGCACTAACGGCACCATCGCACCGGGTGAGACCGCAATCTGCCAAGAAACCTGTCTTATCCACAGGTTGTTCCGTCGCGAACCCACAAGCCGGGGGCCTACGATGCCCGATCAGTCCCGCAGATTGATGCCACTCACCGCTTTCGTTGCGCAGGAGCACGACCACACGATGTCCGCACGCCCCCGGTTTGGCAACGAGTCCCGCAGCGACAGCCGGATCGAACAACTGCGCGTGCCGCCGCAGTCGGTGGAAGCCGAACAGGCCGTGCTCGGCGGCCTGATGCTGGCGCCGGATGCCTACGACCGCATCGCCGACCACCTGGTCGACGCCGACTTCTACCGCCGCGACCACCAGCTGATCTACCGCGCGATCCGCGAACTGGCGGAGAAGAACCGGCCCTACGACGCGGTGACGCTGGGCGAATGGTTCGAGTCGCAGGGCCTGGCCGAACAGGTTGCCGGCGGCGCCTACCTGGTTGAGCTGGCCAGCACCACGCCGTCGGCGGCCAACATCGCCGCCTACGCCGAGATCGTGCGCGACAAGGCGGTGCTGCGGCAGCTGATCGAGGTCGGCACCGGCATCGTCAACGACGGCTTCCAGCCCGACGGCCGCGAGAGCAGCGAGATCCTCGCCAGCGCCGAGCAGCAGGTGTTCGCGATCGCCGAGGCCGGCGCGCGCGGGCGCAGCGACTTCGTGGCGATCAACAAGGCGATGGGCGAGGCCTTCGACGTCCTCCAGACCCGCTATGCCAACGGCGGCGGCATCACCGGCATGCCGACCGGCTACACCGAGTTCGACGAGATGACCGCGGGCCTGCAGCCCACCGACCTGCTGATCCTCGCTGCGCGTCCGGCGATGGGCAAGACCACCTTCGCGCTCAACATCGCCGAGTACGCCGCGATCAAGACAAAGAAGGCGGTGGCGGTGTTCTCGATGGAAATGTCGGCCAGCCAGCTTGCGCTGCGCCTGATCTCGTCCAACGGCCGCGTCAACGCCACCCGCCTGCGTACCGGCCAGCTCGAGGATGAGGACTGGAGCCGGGTGAGCAGCGCGATCCGGATGCTGAAGGAATCGAAGATCTTCATCGACGACACCCCCGCGCTGTCGCCGGAAGTGCTGCGCGCCAAGGCGCGGCGCCTCAAGCGCGAACACGACCTGGGCCTGATCGTCATCGACTACCTGCAGCTGATGGCCGTGCCGGGCAACAGCGAGAACCGTGCCACGGAAATCTCCGAGATCTCGCGTTCGCTCAAGGCGCTGGCCAAGGAACTCAACGTGCCGGTGATCGCGCTGTCGCAGCTCAACCGCTCGCTGGAAACGCGTACGGACAAGCGCCCGGTGATGGCCGACCTGCGCGAGTCCGGCGCCATCGAGCAGGACGCGGACGTGATCATCTTCATTTACCGCGACGAGTACTACAACAAGGAAAGTTCGCCGGACAAGGGACTGGCCGAGATCATCATCGGCAAGCAGCGAAACGGCCCGACCGGTTCGATCAAGCTCAAGTTCTTCGGCGAGTACACGCGCTTCGACAACCTCTCGCACGATTCGGTGGGGAGTTTTGAGTGAGGCAGGCGCGAGGCGCCAGAGCGACCGTTCCCGGCGCCTGATCCCTGGAACCTGATCCGGCCATGTCCCGTCCCGTCACCGCCACCATTCACGCCGATGCCCTGCGACACAACCTGGCATCGGTGCGCACGCACGCGCCGTCGAGCCGGGTCATGGCGATGGTCAAGGCCGACGGCTACGGCCACGGGCTGGAAACCGTGGCGTCCGCCCTGCGCACGGCCGACGCATTCGGCGTGGCCGCGATCGCGGACGTGTGGCGTATCCGCGCGATCGGACTGGAACAGCCGGTTCTGGTCTTGTCGGGTTTCGATTCGCCCGAAGACCTCGAACAGCTGCGCGCGCTGCGCGCGGACAGCATCGTCCATCACCCGGCGCAGCTGGACATGCTGGAGCAGGCGGACGGCGAGCCGATCGGCTGCTGGCTGAAGGTCGATACCGGCATGCATCGCCTCGGATTCGCGCCCGCGCAGGTGCGCCAGGCGCATGCGCGGCTGTCGGCGGCGCGCGGCGCGGCCGGCGACATCGTGCTGATGAGCCACTTCGCGAGTTCCGACGAGTTCGAGGGCGCGTCGGCCAACAGCCGGCAGACGCGCGACCAGCTGCAGGTGTTCGCCGAAGCCACCGCCGGCCTGCCGGGGCCGCGGTCGCTGGCCAATTCGGCCGCGGTACTGGGCTGGCCCGGTTCGCATGGGGACTGGGTGCGGCCGGGCGGGGCGCTGTACGGCATGTCGGTCGTGGCCGGGAAAACCGGCGCCGACTTCGGCCTGCGGCCGGCGATGACCTTCGCCACCCGGCTGCTCGCGGTCAATCGCATCCGCTGCGGCGAGCGCGTCGGCTATTCGGCGACCTGGGAAACGCCGGAGGACATGGCCATCGGCGTCGCCGCGGTCGGCTACGGCGACGGCTATCCGCGCCTGGCGCCGGCAGGCACGCCGGTGCTGGTGAACGGCGCGCCGGCGCAGGTGGTCGGGCGCGTATCGATGGACCTTGTGACCATCGACCTGCGCGGCCACCCCGATGCGCGCGCGGGCGATCCGGTGCTGCTGTGGGGCGAAGGACTGCCGGTCGAACGGGTGGCCGCCGCCGCCGGCACCATCGGCTACGACCTGACCTGTTCGATCACCCGGCGCGTGGATTTCCTCCAGGGCTGAGCCGCGCGGCCGAAGCGGCGCGCAGCGCAAATTGACGCTGCCGATGGCCGCGTGATTCACTCGACCGATTCTTCGGGAGGTCCGGATGGCCAACAGCAAGCCGCGCGCACGCTTGCGCCGCGAACCGATGTCGCGCGTGGATACCGCGTGGTTGCGCATGGAGCGGCCGACCAACCCGATGATGATCACCGGCGTGCTGATGTTCGCCGAACCGATGTCGCTCGACCGGCTCAAGCGCGTGGTCGCGAAACGCTTCCTGGCCTATTCGCGCTTCCGGCAGAAGGCCGTCGATAGTCCCACCGGCGCGGTCTGGCAGGACGACGCCCACTTCGACATCGACTGGCACGTGCAGCTCGCCGCGCTGCCGGGCCGCGGCGACGGGCGCCGCCCGGCGCGGGAGGGCGCGGAGAAGCGCGCGCTCGAGCGATTCGTCAGCCAGCTCTCGTCCAGCCCGCTCGACAAGCACCGCCCGCTCTGGCAGTTCCACCTTGTCGAGCGTTACCAGGGCGGCTCGGCGCTGGTCGCGCGCCTGCATCACAGCTATGCCGATGGCATCGCGCTGGTGCAGGTGCTGCTGTCACTCACCGATACCGAGCGCAACGCCGGCAGGGGCAAGGATCTCGCCAAGGCCTGGCTCAAGCAGGACGGAGCGGACGTGGCACGCCGCGTCGGCGCGGTCGAGCGCTACGCGCGGCTGGGCGGCAGGGTCTTCGGCAAGGGCATGGAGATGATGCAGGACCCGACCCTGGCCGGCGTGCTGGCGAAGGAGGGCGGGGAAATCGCGCGCGAACTGGTGCATGCGCTCGCGCTGCCGGACGATCCGCCGTCGATGCTGCGCGGGCGCCTCGGCGTGAGCAAGCGCGTGGCCTGGGCCGACCCGATCGACCTGGAGGAAGTGAAGGCTGTCGGCCGTGCCTGCGACTGCACCGTCAACGACGTGCTGATGGCGGCCGCCGCCGGTGCGCTGCGCAGCTACATGATCGAGCGCGGCGACGATGTCGACGGCATGACCCTGCGCGCGACCGTGCCGGTGAACCTGCGGCCACTGGAGCACGCGCGCAAGCTCGGCAACCACTTCGGGCTGGTGTTCCTCGACCTGCCGGTCGGCGAGGGCAACCCGGTACGCCGGCTGGAGCGCGTCGCCGAGTGCATGAATAACTTGAAGAGTTCTCGGCAAGCCATTGTTGCCTATGGACTTCTTGCCGCGCTCGGAATAGCGCCGCAGCCGCTGCAGGAGCTGGCCCTGGAGCTGTTCAGCCGCAAGGCGAGCGCGGTGGCGACCAACGTGCCGGGGCCGCAGCAGCCGCTGTACCTGGCCGGCTGCCGGCTGCGCGAGATGATGTTCTGGGTGCCGCAGACCGGCTCGATCGGCGTCGGCATCTCGATCATGAGCTACAACGGCCGCGTCCACTTCGGTCTGATCGCCGATGCGAGGCTGGTTCCGGATCCCGACGCGGTGATCCGCCGCTTCGGCACCGAGTTCGAAAAGCTCCTGTACCTCGCACTGATGGGCAACTGGGACCACGCGCTGGATCCGGCATCGGCCGAACTCCTGTCCGGTGGGGCCGGCAGCGTTAACGGCGCCTGATCGCCTGAACCCGAAAGCCCCATTCATCACCCCCCGGCCACGGCCGCCTGTTTAGCGTTTGCGTCCCGGGAACGACGCGAACCGCCGTGCCCGCCCCCACGCCAGAATCCCGAAAGAAGTCTGAGGAGACGTCCCATGCGAACCGCCACCAACGCCACCATCGCCGCCGCGCTTGCCGGCAGCCTGCTGCTGGCAAGCTGCGCCACGTACACCGGCCAGACCAATGCCCCGGACGATCCCAACCGCACCGGCCGCGGCGCCCTGATCGGCGCTGCCATCGGCGCGGCCGCAGGCCTGCTCAGCGGCGACAGCGCGGTCGAGCGCCGCCAGCGCGCGCTGGTGGGTGCGGGCGTCGGTGGCTTGGCCGGTGGCGCCGTGGGCGCCTACCAGGACCGCCAGGAAGCCCAGCTGCGCCAGCAGATGGAAGGCACCGGCGTCGACGTCGTCCGCGAAGGCGACAACATCACCCTCAACATGCCGGGCAACGTGACTTTCGCCTTCGACAAGGCCGAGGTGCAGCCGCAGTTCTACCCGGTGCTCGACAACGTCGCCAACACGCTGCAGCAGTACAACCAGACCATCATCGAGGTCGCCGGCCACACCGACAGCGTCGGCACGGATGCCTACAACCAGCAGCTGTCGCAGCAGCGCGCCGAAGCGGTCGCCAACTACCTGGGTTCGCGCGGGGTCGTGCGTGACCGCATGATCACCGTCGGCGCCGGCGAGACCCATCCGGTCGCCAGCAACGACACCGAGGAAGGCCGCGCCGCCAACCGCCGCGTCGAGATCACCCTGGTGCCGGTGCGTTCGTAAGCGGACCGCCTGTTGCACATTGCAGGCAAAAAGAGGGCCACCCGGGAGGGTGGCCCTTTGCATTGGTGGAGGTGGCGGGAATCGAACCCGCGTCCGAAGGCACTCCATCCCCGGCACTACATGCTTAGCCCGCCGTTGGATCTCGTTCCCCGGCAGCACGGCGTGCAAAGCGCACCGGGGAACCAGCCTGTGAGTTCAACCACGGCAGACAGGCGGCCGCCGCGGCTGGTTCCCGTGATGATGACCCTACATCCACGAGCACGGGCACAAGTGGGTTCAGGGCTTACGCCTTAAGCGGCGAGAGCGTAGTTGTCGTCGTTGGCAACTATGAGTTTGCCGCTGGATTTACGAGGAAAGCTGCCCCCTCGGCATGCGCCAGGCGATTTCGCGACCCCCGTCGAAGCCAGTGCACCCCCGGGATGTCGTTCACGCTGACCACCGCAGTATAGGGGCGGCCATACCCCATGCAAGCGCCGGGTCGCGGGATGGACGGCAGGCGTTCACGCCCGCTGTGGCGCGTGTCCGGGCTATGCTCGGGGCGATGGGATTCCTGTACGGGGCGAAGAAGCTGGATCTGCCGGGCGCGCCGCCTCGGGTGCCGCTGCGCGGCTACGTGCTCGCGCTGCTGGCGCTGGTGGCCTCGCTGCTGCTGGTGCTGGCGTACTGGCACAACGCCGAGCAGCGCGAGATGAAGACGGTCCAGGCCGAGTTCACGGCCGAAACCGACGCCATCGCCGAGCTGCTGCGGCAGCGCCTGGCGTACTTCGAACTGGTGGCGCGGGGCGGCGTGTCGCTGTTCGCCACGGTCGACCGGCCCAGTGCCGGGCAGTGGCAGGGCTACGTGGACGGGCTCAACATCGCCGCGCGCTACCCGGACATGCTTGGACTCGGGTTCGCGCCGTACATGGACCGGACCGAGCTGCAGGACCTGCAGCTGGACATGCGCGACGCCGGCCAGGGCTTCTACGTCGTGCGGCCCGGGGGCGTGCGCGGCCGCTACGGCCCGATCCTCTACCTGGAGCCGCGCACCGCAGCGAACCGCGAAGCGATCGGCTACGACATGCTCACCGATCCGGCGCGGCAGGCCGCGATGATCGCCGCGCGCGATACCGGCACCATGCGCATCAGCGGCCCCGTCCGGCTGCTGCAGGACGGGAGCGGGCAGGGCACGGGCGTGGTCCTGTATGCACCGATCTACCGCTTCGGCACGCCGGGCACGATGCAGGCGCGGCGCGCGGCGCTGCAGGGCTGGATCCATGCACCGCTGGACGTGCACAAGTTCGTCGACATCGCGCTGCGTACCACCCAGCGGCACACGGCGCTGACCATCCGCGACCGCGGCGCCGACGGCAATACGGCGCCGCTGTACGCCGACCACGAGGAACTCGCCGGTGCCGATGGCGACAGCCGCCTGGACCGGACCATGGCGCTGGACCTGTACGGGCGCACCTGGGAGCTGGAGTTCCGCTCGGATGCGCGTGCATCGCTGGCGGCTCGCGCGCCGGAGCTGCGCACCACGCTCGGCACCGGCGTGCTGGCATCGCTGCTGCTGTTCGGCATCGCGCTGGTGCTGGCGCGGACCGAGGCGCTGACCGAACGCAAGGCCGAGCTGCTCGCCGATTCCTACCAGCGCAGCGAGCTGCGCTTCCGCAACGCGATGCGGTTCTCGGCCATCGGCCAGGCGCTGCTCGACCGCAGCGGCGTGATCGTCGACGCCAACCCGGCGCTGGCGGCGATCTTCGATACGACGACCGACGAGCTGGCCGGTTCGAAGTTCGGTTCCCACTTCATCGATGCGCACGACCCGGCCCGGAATACCCGCGAGTTCGCGGCGGTGGCCGATGGCGTGTTCCGCACCACGCGGCAGTGGCGCTCGGCCGCCGGCGAGCTGCGCCATGCCCAGCTCACCTATGCGCCGGTGCCCGGCGAGATCGGCCAGGACGTGGCGAGCCTGGTGCAGGTCGAGGACATCACCGAGCGCGTGCTCGCGCACGCCAGGGAGCAGGCGCTGAACCGCACGCTCGAAGCCCGCGTCGCCCTGCGCACGCGCGAGCTCACCCACGCCAACCAGGAGCTGGAGTCGTTCGCGTACAGCGTCTCGCACGACCTGCGGGCGCCGCTGCGCACGATCGAGGGCTTCAGCCGGCTGCTGGGCGAACGCTACGCGGACAGGGTGGACGAGACCGGGCGCGACTACCTGGCGCGCGTGCGCGCCGCGGCGGGCCGCATGGACGACCTGATCGACGCGCTGCTGAAGATGTCGCGTGTCAGCCGGGGCCCGCTGAAGCTGGAGCCGCTGGACCTGGTGCCGATCGCCCGCGACGTGGTGGCCGAGCTGCGCGCCGGCCAGCCGGAGCGCACGGTGGAGGTCGACATCGAACCGGGCCTGCACGCGGTCGGCGACGCGGCGCTGGTGCGCAACCTGCTGCAGAACCTGATAGGCAACGCATGGAAGTTCACCGCCGACACCGACGGCGCGCGCATCGTCGTCGGCAGGGAGGCGGACGCGGACGGACTGGCCGCGTTCTTCGTCCGCGACAACGGTGCGGGCTTCTCGCAGGAATACGTCGGCAAGCTGTTCCGGCCGTTCCAGCGGCTGCACAACCCGGAGGAGTTCGAAGGCAACGGCATCGGCCTGGCATCGGTCAAGCGCATCGTCGAACGGCACGGCGGCACGGTCAGCGCCGAGGGCCAGCCGGGCGGTGGCGCTACGTTCCGGTTCACGCTGCCGCGCGAGGCGCCGGCGGCGTAGGGACGCGAAAACCGGGGGGCTCCCGTGGGAAATTCCTGTAGGAGCGGCTTCAGCCGCGAGCTTTCGATCTGCGGGCCATGAACCAAAAAGCTCGCGGCTGAAGCCGCTCCTACCGGCATCGTGGGGACCAGGTGCTTCCTCAGGCGTCCTTGTTGTGCTGGCGCATCACGCGCTGCTTCTCGCGGGCCCAGTCGCGATCCTTGCTGGCCGCGCGCTTGTCGTGCGCCTGCTTGCCCTTGGCCAGCGCCAGTTCGGCCTTGACCTTGTTGCCCTTCCAGTACAGCGCGGTGGGAATGAGGGTGTAGCCGTCGCGCTCGACGCGGCCGACGAGGGTGTCGATCTCGCGGCGGTGCAGCAGCAGCTTGCGGGTGCGGCGATCGTCGGCGACGACATGGGTGGAGGCCGAGATCAGGGGCGTGATCTGGGCGCCGAACAGGAACAGTTCGCCGCCGCGGATCACCGCGTAGCTTTCGGTGATGTTGGCGCGGCCGGCGCGGATCGACTTCAGCTCCCAGCCCTGGAGGGCCAGGCCGGCCTCGAAGCGCTCTTCCAGGTGGTATTCATGGCGCGCGCGCTTGTTCAGCGCGACGGTGCCGCCGCCCTTTGCCTTATCCTTGTCGCCATTCTTCTTGCCCATGGCGGCATTGTCGCAGTTTGCCGCGTGCCGTGGCGCTGCCCGAGGCCGCGAACCAACGCCCGAACCGGACCCGAATGCCGACCATTCAGCGCAGCGCCCTCGTCGAACATTCCGCCGCGCGGATGTTCGCCCTGGTCAACGACATCGCCGCCTATCCGCGCCGCTTCGACTGGTGCGAGGCGGCACAGGTGCTCGAATCCGACGAGGGCCGCGTGGTCGCGCGCCTGGACCTGGGCTTCGGCGCGCTGCGCACCTGGTTCACGACGGAGAACACGCTGACGCCGCCGCACCACATCGCGATGGCGCTGCGCGCAGGGCCGTTCAAGCGGCTGGACGGGCGCTGGGAATTCCACGCGCTGGACGAGTCGGCCTGCAAGGTGACGCTGACGCTGGATTTCGAGCCGCAGAGCCGGCTGCTGGCGCCGGCCATGACGCTCGGCTTCCAGGGGCTGGCCGACCGCATGGTCGACGACTTCGTGCGCGTGGCCGACCGCGGGGGCGAGTGATGCCGTCCTCGCTGCGCGTGCAGGTCGTGCAGGGCTGGCCGCGGCGCTTCGAGGAGGTCGTGCTGGAACTGCCGGCCGGCGCGACGCTGGGCGATGCCGTGGCGGCCAGCGGGCTGGAAACGGGTGGAATCAGCGGCTACGCGATCCACGGCGAGCGCGCGATTGCCGCGACGCCGCTGCGCGACGGCGACCGCGTCGAACTGCTGCGGCCGCTGCAGGTGGATCCGAAGGATGCGCGGCGACGGCGGGCCGCTGCACAAAAGGACTGAGGAAAACGCGCGCCCGGCGCGAAACACGCCGACGCGAAACACCTTGGCCGCAACCGGCGCCGGAGACGTGGCTCAGCGGCCGCCCTTCTTCTTGTCCTTGGCCAGGTTGGGACCGAACGACTTGCGCAGGTCCTTGGCCAGCTGCTCGTCCTGCTCGGGGAAATAATCGCCATCCCAGCGCACGAGGTTGTCGTTTTCGAAATGCAGGACCAGGTTCTTGCGCTCGACCGGGCCGGTGCGGCCGGTGCGCTGCGTGCTGGTGTAGTCCCAGCGCTGGTTGTGGAACGGATCGGCGATCGAGGGCGACCCGAGCAATCCGATGACCTGCTGCTTGCTCATGCCGGCCTGCAGCTGGTCGACCGCGGACTTGTCGAGCAGGTTGCCCTGGTAGATCGGCTGCCGATAGATGATGCCGCAACCGGAAACCATGAGGGCGACGACGGCGAGGACAAGGAATTTGCGCATGGGGAACCGCGGGTTGGAGACCGCGCCGATGATACACTCCAGACTCCCGCCGCGGTGGCCTGCGGGCCCGGTATCGCCGTGGCTCCGCGGCAATGCGGCGGCGGGGATCCAGGGCGTTCCGGCACGCGGCGATGCAGCCGGGCGACCGCTTCGTACCGCACCACCGGCATCCGGGTGATGGCGCGGGCGACCAGGCCATAAACCGCCAGTAAACGGAGGCGCCATGGAATCGCAGGATTTGCGCAAAGCCGGGCTGAAGGTGACGCATCCGCGGATGCGCATCCTGCAGTTGCTCGAGCAGAAGAGCGCGCAGCATCACATGACGGCCGAGGACATCTACCGCCAGCTGCTCGAGGGCGGCGACGAGATCGGGCTGGCCACCGTCTACCGCGTGCTGACCCAGTTCGAGGCAGCCGGGCTGGTGCTCAAGCACAACTTCGAGGGCGGCACGGCGGTGTACGAGATCGACCGCGGCGGCCACCACGACCACATGGTCGACGTCGACACCGGCCGGATCATCGAGTTCGAAAGCGCGGAAATCGAACGGCTGCAGCAGCAGATCGCCGAGCAGCATGGATACCACCTCGAGGAGCACTCGCTGGTGCTGTACGTGCGGAAGAAGAGGAGCTAGGCAGGGGCGCCAGCGAGAGGTGGGGAGCAGGCGGCGTTGACGCCATTCCTGCTGGCGCCATTCCCGACGCCTGACCCCTAGCTTCCGGCTTCCGCGCCTTCCAGCAGCCGCTTCGCGGCGGCGCGGGCTTCGGTGCTGACTTCCACGCCGCCGAGCATGCGTGCCAGTTCCTCCTGGCGCTCGCCGGCATCCAGCAACTGGACCGCGCTGCGCGTCACCCCTGCATCCTGCGCCTTGCTGACCCGGTAATGGCGATGGCCCTGCGCCGCGACCTGCGGCAGGTGGGTCACGCACAGGACCTGGCGGGTGGCGCCCAGCGCGCGCAGTTTCTGGCCGACGATCTCGGCGGTGGCGCCGCCGATGCCGGAGTCGACCTCGTCGAACACCATCGTCGGCACCGCGTCGTGGCCGAGCGCGGCGACCTCGATCGCCAGCGAGATGCGCGACAGCTCGCCGCCCGAGGCCACCTTGCGCAGCGGTCGCGGCGGCTGGCCGGCGTTGGCGGACACGAGGAACTCGACGCGCTCGCCGCCCTGCGGGTCGGGGCGGTCGCCTTCGACCGGCTCGATGGCCACCTCGAACCGCCCGCCGCCCATGCCCAGTTCGGCGATCAGCGCGGTGGTGGCCTTCGACAGCGCCTTGCCGGCCTTCGCGCGGGCCTTGCCCAGCGCGTCCGCGGCCGTGCGCCATGCGGCGGCGGCGGCGGTGATTTCGCCGTCCAGCGCCTCCAGGCGCACGGCGGCGTTGCGTAGCGCGTCGAGTTCGGCCGCCAGTGCGTCGCGCTGCGCGGCCAGTCCGTCCGGGCTGACGCGGTGCTTGCGCGAAAGCTCGTGCAGGCGGGCGATGCGGCGTTCGAGTTCGTCGAACTGCGCCGGGTCGACGTCGAGGTCGGCGCGGATGCGTTCGAGCAGCACGCCGGCCTCGTCGATCTGGATGGCGGCGGCATCGAGCATCGCGTCCACCTCGGCCAGCCGCGGCTCGTGTTCCTGCACGCCGGCCAGCGTGCCCTGCAACTGCCGGAGCTGGCGCGGCACGGCGGCGTGGACATCGCCGTCGAGCTGGGCCAGGGCGGCGTCGCAGGCGGCGATCAGGGCGGACGAATGGGCCTGGCGGCGGTGGGCGGCGTCGAGGTCGGCGATCGCGGCCGGGTCGATCGGTTCGCGGTCCAGCTCGGCCAGCTGGTGCTCCAGCCATTCGCCGCGCTCGGCCACGTCGCCCGGACGGCCCTCGCGGGCCCGTGCGAGGGCATCGCGCTCGCGCAGCAGGGCGTTCCAGTGCGCGGCGGCGGCGGCGACCGCCTCCAGCCGCGCGCCGTGGCCGCCGAAGGCGTCGAGCAGGGCAAGCTGGCTGGCGCGCGAGAGCAGCGCCTGGTGTTCGTGCTGGCCGTGGATTTCCACCAGCAGCCCGGCCAGCGTGGCCAGCTGCGACAGCGGGGCGGGACGGCCGTTGATCCATGCGCGCGAACCGCCGTCGGCGCGCAGCGTGCGGCGCAGCTGGCAGGCGTCGCCGTCGTCGAGTTCCTGCTCGAGCAGCCACTGGCGGGCCGCGTCGGAGGCGGCCAGGTCGAATTCGGCGTGCAGCTCCGCGCGCTCGGCGCCGTGGCGGACCATGCCGCTGTCGGCGCGCTGCCCGGACAGGAAGCCCAGCGCATCGACCAGCAGCGACTTGCCGGCACCGGTTTCGCCGGAAATGACGGTCAGGCCGGCGTCGAACTCGAGTTCGGCCGCGGTGACGACGGCGAAATCACGGATGGCGAGGTGGGTGAGCATGCGCGCGGATTGTGCAGGCGGGTGGGGTGGATGGCCAAGGGGCAAACGGCCGCCGGCGCATGGAAAACCGCCGTCGTCTCGCCGGATGCGACCGCCGGCGGGCGTGGCGGCGTTCATTGGCGTGGCTTGCGCCGGCCCTCGGCCGGGCTTATATCCAAGGCCATGGCAAACAGGATCGACCAGCACGAAGCCCTCGACCCGCGCACGCGGCAGCTGCTGCGCACGCTGATCGCGCGCTACATCCGCGACGGCCAGCCGGTGGGTTCGCAGACCCTGGCGCGCCACGCCGGGCTGGACGTGAGCTCGGCGACCATCCGCAACATCCTCGCCGACCTCGAGGAAAGCGGCCTGCTGGCCGCGCCGCACACCTCGGCCGGGCGCGTGCCCACCGCGCGCGGGCTGCGGGTATTCGTCGACAGCCTGATCGAGTGGCGCTCGCCCGGCGAGCGCCAGATCCAGCTGATCCAGGACGGCCTGGCGGCCCACGCCTCGACCCAGGAGGTCCTGCGCGAGGCCTCCTCGCGGCTGTCGGACATCTCGCATTTCGTCGGCCTGGTGACGGTGCCGCGGCGTGACCGCTTCGCCTTCCGCCATATCGACTTCGTGCGCCTGGACGAGCGCCGGGTGCTGGCGATCCTGGTATTCACCGACGGCGAGGTCCAGAACCGCGCGGTGGAGGTGTCGCGGCCGCTGTCGGCCAGCGAACTGGAGTGGATCGCCAACTACCTCAACCAGAACTACGCCGGCCTCGGCCTGGAGGAGATCCGCGAGCGGCTGGTGGCCGAGCTCGACGATGAGCGCCGCGAGGTGGACAAGCGCATGGCGGCCACCGTGGCGCTGGCGCAGGCCACGCTGCAGATCGACGATGGCGAGGACGTGCTGGTCAGCGGCCAGACCAAGCTGATGGGGGGCGCCCAGGGGCTGGCCGACATCGAACGCCTGCGCGAACTGTTCGAGGCCTTCCAGCGCAAGAGCGAGCTGCTGCAGGTGCTGGAGGGCTGCCTGCGCGCCGACGGCGTGCGCCTGTTCATCGGCGAGGAGTCGGGGGTGACCTCGATGGAGCAGTGCAGCCTGATCGCAGCGCCGTACGCCAGCGGCGGACGGGTGCTGGGCGTGCTGGGCGTGATCGGGCCGACCCGCATGGATTACGACCGCGTCATCACCACGGTGCAGGCCACGGCCCAGGCGCTGTCGAGGACGATGGCCGACAGGGTGGGGTGAGCAGCCGGCCAATGCCCGGTCGGCGTTGGCTGCGGCGGCGAACATCCGGCCATGGACCCGCGTCACCGGGGGTTGGGTTTCCCGCCCCGGCCCCTACATCATCGCCAGTGCCGGCACCCGCAGGGGCCGCCGGGCGTCATTGACCCGAGAATCCATTCCGACCGGACGACCATGCACCCAGACCAAGACGAAGCCCCCCAGCAGGACGCAGGCATTGCCGAAGGCAGCGACGCGGCTTTCGAATCCGCCCACGAATCCGCCCAGCTGGTCGAACAGCTCCGGGGCGAGCTTGAACAGCTCCGTGCCCAGTCACTGATCGAGCGCGCCGAGCTGGAGAACCAGCGCAAGCGCCTCGAGCGCGATGTGCGCAACGCCTGCCGGTTCGCCAACAAGCAGCTGCTCGGCGACCTGCTGCCCGTGTTCGACAGCCTCGAGGCCGCCCTGGCCAACGCCCCCGACGCCGATCCCATGCGCGACGGCGTGGTGCTGATCCTGCGCGAACTGTCGCGGGTGGCCGAAAACAACGGTCTGGTCGAGATCGCCCCCGCGGCGGGCGAGACCTTCGACCCCGAGCACCACCAGGCCATGAGCGTGATCGAAGCCGAAGGGATCGCCCCGCACGCGGTCGCCCAGGTCTTCCAGAAGGGCTTCATGCTCCACGAGCACCTGCTGCGCCCGGCGCTGGTGGCCGTGGCCAAGGGCGACGACTGACCGGCGCCCCACGGGCGCCGGGGCCGGCGCTTGAACCACCGCCCCGCGTCCCCAGATAGCGTTCATCGGTGGCCCGTGGGCCGCCACGCAGACAACGATCCAGACAAGCAATTCCGAGAGGGAACCACACAATGGCAAAGATCATCGGCATCGACCTGGGCACGACCAATTCGTGCGTGGCGATCATGGATGGCGGCAAGACCAAGGTCATCGAGAACAGCGAGGGCGACCGCACCACGCCGTCGATCGTCGCCTACACCAAGGACGGCGAAGTGCTGGTCGGCGCGTCCGCCAAGCGCCAGGCCGTCACCAACTCCAAGAACACCTTCTACGCCGTCAAGCGCCTGATCGGCCGCAAGTTCAAGGATGCCGAGGTCCAGAAGGACCTTGGCCTGGTGCCGTACTCGATCATCGAGCACGACAACGGCGACGCCTGGGTCGCGACCAGCGACGGGAAGAAGCTCTCCGCGCAGGAGGTCTCCGCGCGCATCCTGGAGAAGATGAAGAAGACCGCCGAGGATTACCTGGGCGAGAAGGTCACCGAAGCGGTGATCACCGTCCCGGCCTACTTCAACGACTCCCAGCGCCAGGCGACCAAGGACGCCGGCAAGATCGCCGGCCTCGACGTCAAGCGCATCATCAACGAGCCGACCGCGGCCGCGCTGGCCTACGGCCTGGACAAGGCCGGCGGTGACCGCAAGATCGCCGTGTACGACCTGGGCGGCGGTACCTTCGACGTTTCGATCATCGAGATCGCCGAGGTCGACGGCGAGAAGCAGTTCGAGGTACTGGCCACCAACGGCGACACCTTCCTCGGCGGCGAGGACTTCGACAAGCGCGTCATCGACTACCTGGTCGAGGAGTTCCAGAAGGACTCCGGGCTCGACCTGCGCAAGGACCCGCTCGCCCTGCAGCGCCTGAAGGACGCGGCCGAGCGCGCCAAGATCGAGCTGTCCAGCTCGCAGCAGACCGAGGTCAACCTGCCGTACGTCACGGCCGACGCTTCCGGTCCCAAGCACCTGAACATCAAGCTGACCCGGGCCAAGCTCGAGGCGCTGGTGGAGGACCTGGTCAAGAAGACCATCGAGCCCTGCCGCACCGCGCTCAACGATGCCGGCCTGCGTGCCAGCGACGTCAACGAGGTGATCCTGGTCGGCGGCCAGACCCGCATGCCGAAGGTGCAGCAGGCCGTGGCCGAGTTCTTCGGCAAGGAGCCGCGCAAGGACGTCAACCCCGACGAAGCCGTTGCCATCGGCGCGGCGGTGCAGGGCGGCGTGCTGGCCGGTGACGTCAAGGACGTGCTGCTGCTCGACGTGACCCCGCTGAGCCTGGGCATCGAGACCCTGGGCGGGGTGTTCACCAAGATCATCGAGAAGAACACCACCATCCCGACCAAGGCCTCGCAGACCTTCAGCACCGCCGAGGACAACCAGTCCGCGGTGACGGTGCATGTGCTGCAGGGCGAGCGCGAGCAGGCCCGCTACAACAAGTCGCTGGCCAAGTTCGACCTCACCGGCATCGAGGCCGCGCCGCGCGGCATGCCGCAGGTGGAGGTGTCGTTCGACATCGACGCCAACGGCATCGTCCACGTGACCGCCAAGGACAAGAAGACCGGCAAGGAGCAGAAGGTCGAGATCAAGGCCGGCTCCGGCCTGTCGGACGAGGAGATCCAGCGCATGGTCAGCGATGCCGAAACGCATCGCGAGGAAGACCAGAAGTTCCAGGAGCTGGTCACCGCCCGCAACCAGGCCGACGCCCTGATCCACGGCGCCCGCAGCGCGATCAAGGACAACGGCGACAAGGTGCCCGGTGACGTGATCGGCAAGGTCGAATCGGCCATCGCCGAGCTCGAGACCGCAATGAAGGGTGACGACAAGGCCCAGATCGAGGCCAAGTCCAAGCCGCTGGAGGAAGCCGCGCAGGCACTGTTCGCCGCGGCCGCCGCCGCCCAGCAGCCTTCGGGCGATGCGAGCCAGCCCGAAGGCAACGCAGGTGACGCGCCGAAGGGCGACGACGTGGTCGACGCCGAGTTCACCGAAGTCAAGGACGACGAGCAGAAGTAGTCGTCATCCGCCGGCCTGCTGCGCCGGCGGAGCAGCTGCCCGCGCCTGGCCGGCCACTCCCGGTTGACGCGGGCGGTTTCATGAAGGGAACGTGCGATCCATGAGCAAACGCGACTACTACGAAGTCCTGGGCGTGGCCCGCGACGCCAGCGGCGACGAGCTGAAGAAGGCCTATCGCCGCTGCGCGATGAAGTACCACCCGGACCGCAACCCGGGCGACAGCTCCGCGCTGGAATCGTTCAAGGAGTGCAAGGAGGCGTACGAGGTGCTGTCGGATGCCGGCAAGCGCCGCATGTACGACCAGCACGGGCACGCCGCGTTCGAGCACGGCATGGGCGGCGGTGGCGCCGGCGCCGGCCCCGGCGGCTACGCCGACATGGGCGACATCTTCGGCGACATCTTCGGCAACATCTTCGGCGGTGGCGGCGCGCGCGGTCCGCGCCGCGGTGCCGACGTCGGCTACGTGATGGAGCTGGATCTCGAGGAAGCCGTTGCCGGAATCGAGCGCCGTATCGAGATCCCCACCCTGGCCGGGTGCGAGCCGTGCAAGGGCACCGGCTCGGAGGACGGCAAGCTGGACACCTGCGAGACCTGCGGCGGCCGCGGCCAGGTACGCTTCCAGCGCGGCATCTTCTCGATGCAGCAGCCGTGCCCGCAGTGCCACGGCCGCGGCCAGACCTTCGCCAACCCGTGCCCGGCCTGCCGCGGCGCCGGGCGCGTGGAGGAAGAAAAGGTCCTGTCGGTGAAGATCCCCGCGGGCGTCGACAACGGCGACCGCATCCGCCTGTCGGGCGAGGGCGAGGCCGGCCCGCCGGGTTCGCCGCCGGGCGACCTGTACGTGGAAGTCCGCGTGCGCCCGCACCCGATCTTCGAGCGCGACGGCGACGACCTGCACTGCGAAGTGCCGATCCGCATTTCCCAGGCCGCGCTGGGCGACACCGTCCGCGTGCCGACGCTCAACGGCGAGGCCGAGATCCGCATCCCCGCCGAAACCCAGACCGGCAAGGTCTTCCGCCTGCGCGACAAGGGCGTCAAGTCCGTGCGCAGCCGCAGCACCGGCGACCTCTACTGCAAGGCGGTCGTCGAAACCCCGGTCAACCTGACCGCCGAGCAGCGCGAGCTGCTGGAAAAATTCGAAACCACCTTCGTGGGCGACGGCGCCCGGCGCCACTCGCCCAAGTCCAGCACCTTCTTCGACGGTGTGAAGGGCTTCTGGGACCGGATGGTCTCCTAGCCGGCGGCAGCCCGGGATCATCCGGTGATCCCTCGCGGGTCGCCGGCGGATACCCGGCGCGGCCGACTTGAGCCCGGGTGGTGGGCGCGGGCAGGCTCGACGGGTGCCACGCAGGCACGCCCGACCGGAGAAGACCCCCATGTCCGTCCAGACCCGCCTTCACGCCCTGGTCCTCGTCCTCGCCGCCGCCCTCGGCGGCGTTGCCCACGCAGTCCATCCGGCCGATACCGGCCGCGAGTTCAGCGCCGCCGAATACGCAGCGTTCAACGCCGCGCTCGCAAACGACGCCGAAGCCGGCACGCCGCCGCTGATGTTGCGCGGCTACGTTCCGCTTTACCCGGTGTCGCGGGTGCTGGCAGGCATGACCGGCGTGTGCGTTTTGGAGTTCACCATCGACGCCACCGGCAAGGCGGTGGACGTCGCCCGGGTGCGGCAGGACGACGAAAAGATGTGCGACCACGCCGTGCTGTCGCTGCGGCACTGGGAATTCCAGCCGGCCATGCGCGACGGCAACCCGCAGCGGACGCGCCACCGGGTGCCGATCACGTACTCGTTCGAATAACCACGCGCGACCCGCGGCTGACCGCGCCTGCGTCCGCCGCGGGTTCCGGGCCCGGCGATGGCTTGTGGCCGGACCGGTCCCCGATTAGCCTCCCTGCATGGGCGAACCCACCCGACTGCTGATCCACGGTGCCACCGGCCGCATGGGCCGTGCACTGCTGCGCCTGTGCGCGGAACGCGACGACTGCCGCGTCGTCGGCGCGGTCTCGTCGCGTTCGCCGGCGCAGCGGGTGGTGGACGGCATTCCGCACTTCTCGGCAGCCGAGCTTGGCGGTGCGCCCGGGTTCGACGTGGCGATCGATTTCAGCCTGCCGGGCGGCTTCGACGCGATCCTCGCCGCCTGCCTGGCGCGCGACAGCGCGCTCGTGTCCGGCACTACCGGGCTGTCCGAGGCCCAGCAGGCCGCCCTGCGACAGGCCGGTGAGCGCATCGGTGTGCTGTGGGCGGCCAATTTCAGCCTCGGCGTGGCCCTGCTCGAAGAACTGGTGGAGCGCGCGGCCGCGGCCCTGCACTGCTGGGATTGCGACATCGTCGAGATGCACCACACGCGCAAGCTCGACGCTCCCTCGGGCACCGCGCTGGCGCTCGGCGCTGCGGCGCAGCGGGAGGGCGCCGAACCGCGCTACAGCAGCGTGCGTGCCGGCGACATCGTCGGCGAGCACCTGGTCCAGTTCGCCACCGCCGGCGAGCGCATCGAGCTGGTGCATCGCGCCGGCAACCGTGACATCTTCGCCCGCGGCGCGCTGCATGCCGCGCTGGCGCTGGCCCGGCGCGGAGCCGGCGCCTACCGGCTTCGCGACATGCTCGCCTGAGGCACGCCGCTCAGCGGAACGGGCCGATTCCCCCCGCGATGAGCCCGAAGCAGGCCGCCACCAGCAGCAGGGCCAGTGCGCCCAGCAGGCCGAATCCCACAAACATCCCGAGCGCCGTGCGCGTGCGCCCGCGCGACGCCAGCCACAGCCCCAGCACCAGCGCGACCACCCATGGCAGCAGCAGGGGAATGAGGAACATCGACGTGGCATATGCCAGCTTCGGTACAGCGATCTCTATCGCCGCCTGCAGGATCGACGCGAGGATCCAGCCACCCGCCAGGGAGGCGAAGAACAGGCCGATACCCGTGCCCAGCGAGCCACGGGGATCGCGCCCGGAGCGGTCGGGCAGGGGCGGGGGCTGCGTCGACCTCGGCGGTGAATAGGGCGTCTGTTCGTCGCTCATGCGCTTGCCTCCATGGCATTGCCGGCATCGACGCGGGCGCGCAGTTGTTCCAGCTTCCCGCGCAGGTCGTCCCGGTAGAACAGGTTGAAGGTGTCGAAGGGCACGATGGTGCCGTCCGGCTGCGCAATGTGCACGCAGCTCTTCTTCACCGAACGCAGGTCGAAGCCCTCCGCATCGATGAAGGCCATGATCAGCACCCGGAACACGTTGCGATAGCCAAGGCCCTCCGGCGCCTGTACCTGCGGCAGGCAGCACAGCAGGTCGGACAGCGAGCAGGCCTGCGACTGCGGCGAATGGTTTGTCGCGAACAGCTTGAACACCGCGTCGCGCAGGCCGTCGTCCTTCTCCAGCACGATCGAGTTGCGGCCGCCCTCGATCAGCACCTCCGGCGGCACCAGTCCGGTCAGCGTCACGAAGCGCTCGCCGAGCTTGAGCGCATATGCCATCGCCAGGCTGTCGGGATGGCAGGGCACCGGGATCAGGTCCTCGGGCCGGAACAGGTCGCTCTGGTCGAGGATGCGGCGGCGCACCTCGGTGAGGGTAAGGCGGTCGCGCGACGGATCGTAGTTCTCGGTGCGCCCGGCGTTCTGGATCGGCTGGAACGTCACGCCGCGCACGCAGGATTGGGCGCGCGCGAAGTCGATGATCTCGCCCAGTTCGCCGTCGTTGAGGCCCTTCTTGACCGTCACCACCAGCGTGGTCGAGACGTCGTGGCGGTTGAGCGCCTCCAGCGCGCGCAGCCGGATGTCGCGCAGTTTCGCCCCGCGCAGCACCTGGTGGACCTCGTCGCGCAGCGAGTCGAACTGCAGGTACAGCTCGAAACCGGGCATGTAGTCGGCCAGGCGGGCGGCGAAATCGGGCTCTTTCGCGATCCGCAGTCCGTTGGTGTTGACCATCAGGTGCCTGATCGGGCGCGCCTTGGCGGCGTCGAGGATGGCGAAGAAGTCCGGATGCAGGGTCGGCTCGCCGCCGGAGATCTGCACGACGTCCGGCTCGCCCTCGTTGGCCACCACCGCGTCGAGCATGCGCTCGATCGTGGCCATGTCGCGGAAGCCGGGCCGGTGCGGCCCGGAGTCGGCGTAGCAGATCGGGCAGCGCAGGTTGCAGTGGTCGGTGACCTCGATCAGGGTCAGGCAGCTGTGCTGCATGTGCTCCGGGCACAGGCCGCAATCGTAGGGGCATCCCCACCGGCGCTCGGTGTTGAAGCGCCGGGGCAGCTCCGGCGGCTTGATGAAGCGCTCGCGGCACAGGCGGTAGTAGTCGACATCATCGGCGAGCAGCACGCGCTGGCGGCCGTGCTGCGGGCACCACTTGTCCATGTACACGCAGCCGTCCTTGAACAGGATGCTGCCTTCGACCCGGCGTAGGCAGGTCGAACACACAGAGACGGCGCTGTCGTAGAACAGGTACGGCCTTACTTTCGCGTCCATGCCAATGTCCGTGCGATCCGCGGGAGGTCGCGTCGATAGTAGAGCAGGCCGGCGATGCACAGCAGTTGCAGGCCGGAGAACAGCCCGAGGTAATGCAGCGGCATGGGCCGGATCCACTCGACCAGCAGCCGGTAAGCCAGGTAGCCGGCGAGGAACGCGCGGAAGCGGTCGCCTTCGCGCCCGAATCGCGTCCACCGTGCCGCGATCCAGCCGCCCCACGCGAGCAGGAACACGATCTCGTACAGCTGGGTCGGGTGGCGCGGCACGCCGTCGCCGAAATCCACGCCCCAGGGCAGGGACGTCGGGTTGCCATAGGTGTGGTCATCGAGCCCCGAGAGGAAACAGCCGATGCGGCCGATGCACATCCCGGCCACCAGCGGCAGCACGAAGGCGTCGCCGGTGGATCCGTGCACGCCGTCCAGGCGCTTGGCCAGCTCGACGCCGCACAGGCCGCCCAGCAGCGCGCCGATGATGGACTTGCCCTCGAGCAGGTGGCGCCAGTCCGGGAACCCGGCGAAAGCCCAGGCCGGGTCGTAGAGCCAGTACGACAGCTTGCTGCCCAGGGCGGCGCCGATGATCGCCCCGGCCCCGACCGCGATCGCGTGCTCGCGCGAGGCCAGCGCGGGCACGGCCCGCCGCCGTCGCTCGCGCAGGTACAGGCGGAACCCCACGGAGTAGGCCGCGACCTCGAGCACGGTGTGGATCCAGTACGGCGCCAGCATCATCCCGGCAGTGTAGAGGGGCCTGCGGCGCTGGCGCAGCGGGGCCGGCGCCGGTATCATTCCCGCTCGCCTGATTCCTCTCGCCTCCGGCCGGCCGAGCGCCGCGTCGGCGGTTTTTTGCAACCCGACGTAGGCGATCCCCCCGTGACAGATTCCGCAATTCTCGTCCTCGAAGACGGCACCGTGTTCGAGGGCATTTCCGTGGGCGCGCCCGGCCTTTCCGTCGGCGAGGTGGTGTTCAACACCGCCATGACCGGCTACCAGGAAATCCTCACCGACCCGTCCTACGCGCGCCAGATCGTGACCCTGACCTATCCGCACGTGGGCAATACCGGCTGCACCGCGCAGGACGACGAAGCAGGGCAGGCCTGGGCCGCCGGCCTTGTCGTGCGCGATGTCCCGCGCCGGCCCGCGAGCTGGCGCAGCGAAGGTTCCTTGCCCGACTGGCTGCGCGCGCGCGGCATCGTCGCCATCGCCGGCATCGACACCCGCAAGCTGACCCGCCTGCTGCGCGACCGCGGCGCGCAGAACGGCGCGCTGATGGCCGGCGACATCGACGCCGACAAGGCGATCGAAGCCGCGCGCAAGTTCCCGGGCCTGGGCGGCATGGACCTGGCGAAGGAAGTCAGCACCCGCGAGCACTACGCCTGGCGCGACGGCCAGCTCGATCTCGACAGCGGCAAGTTCGTGCGCGCCGACTCCAGGTACCGCGTCGTCGCCTACGATTTCGGCGTCAAGCGCAACATCCTGCGCATGCTCGCCGAGCGCGGCTGCGACGTCACCGTCGTCCCGGCGCAAACGCCGGCGGCGGACGTGCTGGCGATGCAGCCGGACGGCATCTTCCTGTCCAACGGCCCCGGCGATCCGCAGCCCTGCGACTACGCCATCGCCGCGATCCGCGAGTTCCTGGCCAGGAAGATCCCCCTGTATGGCATCTGCCTCGGCCACCAGCTGCTCGGCCTGGCCATCGGCGCGACCACGCTGAAGATGAAGTTCGGCCATCACGGCGCCAACCACCCCGTGATCGACCTCGACAGCGGCCGAGTGATGATCACCTCGCAGAACCACGGCTTCGCGATCGACGAGGCAACGTTGCCTGCGAACGCGCGCGTCACCCACCGTTCCCTGTTCGACGGCTCCAACCAGGGCATCGAACTGGACGACGCGCCGGCCTTCAGTTTCCAGGGTCACCCCGAAGCCAGTCCCGGGCCACACGACGTCGCGCCGCTGTTCGACCGTTTCATTGCGGCGATGCGGGACCCGGGGCCCGGGACCCGGGACTCGGGGATGGGCGGGTGAGCATTTCCCATTTCCGCGAACTGGATGTCTGGCAACTGGCCATGACGCTCGCCAGGCAGGTCTATGCGATTACTGCCGGCTTTCCCCGCGAAGAGCGCTATGGGTTGAGCTCGCAACTGCAGCGGTCAGCGGTTTCGATTCCGTCCAATATTGCCGAGGGCAACGCGCGCGGGAGCACGCGGGATTACGCGCGCTTTGTTTCGATCGCACAGGGTTCCTGCGCCGAGCTGCAGACACAGTTGTTGCTTGCCTCGGACCTGTATGCGGAACAGGCTCCGGCCATCGCGGAAGCCCTGGATTCCTGCGACCGCGCCAGCCAGATGCTACTCAGGCTTTCCCAAGCGTTATCGCGAAAGCTCGAATCCGGGTCCCGAGTCCCGAACCCCGGGTCCCGCGTGTCAGAAACCAGCCAGGATTACCTCTAGTGCCCCGTCGCAGCGACCTCAAGACCATCCTCATCATCGGCGCCGGCCCGATCGTCATCGGCCAGGCCTGCGAGTTCGACTATTCCGGCGCGCAGGCCTGCAAGGCGCTGCGCGACGAGGGCTACCGGGTGGTGCTGGTCAACAGCAACCCGGCCACGATCATGACCGACCCGGACATGGCCGATGCGGTCTACATCGAGCCGATCAACTGGCAGACGGTCGAGAAGATCATCGCCAAGGAAAAGCCGGACGCGCTGCTGCCGACGATGGGCGGGCAGACCGCGCTCAACTGCGCGCTCGACCTGGCCGACAACGGCGTGCTGGAAAAGCACGGCGTCGAGCTGATCGGCGCCAGGCGCGAGGCCATCCGCATGGCTGAGGACCGCGAGCTGTTCAAGCAGGCGATGGCGGACATCGGGCTGGAATGCCCGCGGGCCGAAGTCGCGCGCAGCTACGAGCAGGCCGTGGACATCCAGTCGCGGGTGGGCTTCCCGACCATCATCCGCCCGAGCTTCACGCTCGGCGGCAGCGGCGGCGGCATCGCGTACAACGTCGAGGAGTTCGAGGAAATCGTCAAGCGCGGCCTTGAACTCTCGCCGACGCACGAAGTGCTGGTCGAGGAGTCGGTGCTGGGCTGGAAGGAGTTCGAGATGGAGGTTGTCCGCGACACCGCGGACAACTGCATCATCGTGTGCTCGATCGAGAACTTCGACCCGATGGGCGTGCACACCGGCGACTCGATCACCGTTGCGCCGGCGCAGACGCTCACCGACAAGGAATACCAGCGCCTGCGCGACGCTTCCATCGCCGTGCTGCGCAAGATCGGCGTCGACACCGGCGGCAGCAACGTGCAGTTCGGCATCAACGCGCAGGACGGGCGCGTGGTGGTGATCGAGATGAACCCGCGCGTGTCGCGCTCGTCCGCGCTGGCGTCGAAGGCCACCGGCTTCCCGATCGCCAAGGTCGCGGCCAAGCTGGCGGTGGGTTACACGCTCGACGAATTGAAGAACGAGATCACCGGCGGCCTGACCCCGGCCTCGTTCGAGCCGACCATCGACTACGTGGTCACCAAGATCCCGCGCTTCGCATTCGAGAAGTTCCCGCAGGCCGACTCGCGCCTGACCACGCAGATGAAGTCGGTGGGCGAGGTGATGGCCATCGGCCGCAGCTTCCAGGAATCGCTGCACAAGGCGCTGCGCGGGCTGGAGACCGGCAAGGTCGGGCTCGACCCCACCGGCCTGGACCTCGGCAACGAGGACGACCTGGCGACGCTGCGCCGGGAGCTGAAGGAAGCCGGCCCGGAGCGCGTGTTCCACCTGGCCGATGCCTTCCGCGCCGGGATGTCGGTCGAAGAGGTGCATGCGCTGTCGTTCGTCGATCCCTGGTTCCTTGACCAGGTCCAGGAGCTGGTCGAGGTCGAGCAGGATGTCGCGGCGGCCGGCGTTGCTGCACTCGACGCCGTGCGCCTGCGCCGGCTCAAGCGCATGGGCTTCTCTGACGCGCGCCTGGCACAGCTGGTGCAGACCGACGAGAAGGCGGTCCGCGCCCTGCGCCGCGCCTTCGACATCCGTCCGGTGTACAAGCGCGTGGACTCCTGCGCGGCCGAATTCGCCACCACCACCGCCTACCTCTACTCGACCTACGAGGACGAGTGCGAAGCCGAGCCGAGCGACCGCGACAAGATCATCGTGCTCGGCGGCGGGCCGAACCGGATCGGGCAGGGCATCGAGTTCGACTACTGCTGCGTGCACGCCGCGCTCGCCCTGCGCGAGGACGGCTTCGAAACCATCATGGTCAACTGCAACCCGGAGACGGTCTCGACCGACTACGACACCTCCGACCGCCTGTACTTCGAGCCGCTGACGCTCGAGGACGTGCTGGAGATCGTCGAGCTGGAGAAGCCGAAGGGCGTGATCGTGCAGTACGGCGGGCAAACACCGCTCAAGCTTGCGCGTGCGCTGGAGGCCAACGGCGTGCCGATCATCGGCACCTCGCCGGACAGCATCGACCTTGCCGAGGACCGCGAGCGCTTCCAGAAACTCGTCGACGACCTCGGCCTGAAGCAGCCGCCCAACCGCACCGCGCGCAGCGCCGAACAGGCGCTGGTGCTGGCGAAGGAGATCGGCTATCCGCTGGTCGTGCGCCCCAGCTACGTGCTCGGCGGGCGCGCCATGGAAGTGGTGCACGCCGACGCCGACCTGAGCAAGTACATGCGCGACGCGGTGCAGGTCTCGAACGACTCGCCGGTGCTGCTCGACCGTTTCCTCGACAACGCCGTGGAAGTCGACATCGACGTCATCGCCGACCGCGAGGGCAACGTCCTGATCGGCGGCGTGATGGAGCACATCGAGGAAGCCGGCGTGCACTCGGGCGACTCGTCCTGTTCGCTGCCGCCGTACTCGCTGTCCGCCGGTACCCAGGCGCGGCTGCGCGAGCAGGTCGTCGCACTGGCGCGCGCACTCAACGTCGTCGGCTTGATGAACACCCAGTTCGCGGTGCAGGCGGGCGAGGGCGGCGAGGACGTGATCTACCTGCTGGAGGTCAACCCGCGCGCCTCGCGCACGGTGCCCTTCGTGTCCAAGGCCACCGGCCGGCCGCTGGCGAAGATCGCCGCGCGCTGCATGGCCGGCATGACGCTGGCCCAGCAGGGCACCACCGAGGAAGTCGTGCCCGACTACCACTGCGTGAAGGAGGCGATCTTCCCGTTCGCCAAGTTCCAGGGCGTCGATCCCATCCTCGGCCCGGAAATGCGCTCCACCGGCGAGGTGATGGGCGTGGGCCGCAGCTTCGGCGCCGCGTTCGCGCGCGCGCAGGAGGCGGCCAACATCCGCACGCCGCCGGTCGGCAAGGCGTTCATCTCCGTGCGCGACCCGGACAAGCCGCGCGTGCTGCCTGTCGCCCGAGAACTGATCGAGCGCGGCTGGTCGCTGGTCGCCACCGGCGGCACGGCGGCGTGGCTGCGCGACAACGGCCTGGAATGCGCGCACATCAACAAGGTGGCCGAGGGCCGGCCGCACATCGTCGACCTGATCAAGAACGGCGAGATCGCCTACATCGTCAACACCACCGAAGGCCGGCAGGCGATCGCGGACTCGTTCTCGATCCGGCGCGAGGCCCTGCAGCAGGGCGTGACCTATTCGACCACCATTGCCGGCGCACGGGCCTTGTTGCATTCTCTGGAATATCGCGGCAGCGGGCCGGTCTGGGCGCTGCAGGAATTGCACGAAGAACTGAGGAAACCATGAGAGCACCCATCACCACCCAGGGCGCGCAGCGCCTGCGCGCCGAACTCGAACAGCTCAAGTCTGTCCAGCGCCCGGCGGTGATCAATGCCATTGCCGAGGCGCGCGCGCACGGCGACCTGAAGGAAAACGCCGAGTACCACGCCGCGCGCGAGCAGCAGGGATTCATCGAGGGCCGCATCAAGCAGCTCGAAGGCGAGCTGTCGCACGCGCAGGTCATCGACGTGTCCACGCTCGACGCCGGCGACCGGATCGTGTTCGGCGCCACCGTGCTGCTGGCCGACGCCGACAGCGGCGAGGAGAAGCGCTACCAGATCGTGGGCGACCTGGAGGCCGACATCAAGCAGGGCCTGATCGCCATTTCCTCGCCGGTCGCGCGCGCGCTGATCGGCAAGCACGAGGGCGACGAGGTCACGATCGAAGCGCCCGGCGGCATCCGCGAGTTCGAAATCGTCGAAGTCCGCTACGTCGGCTGACATGCCCCGGACGACCCTCCTGCTGCCCGCCGGCGAACGCCTGGGCGGCCAGCGGGTGGGTGGCGATCTTTCCCGCGCGCTCGGCCGCGCGGATCGTGGACGGGCAGGCGACCCCGGCCGGCGTGCGCAGCTGCGGCGGCACGTGCGCCTGCTGCCGGACCACTGGCCGCTGGCGGCGCTGGCGCGCCAGATGGATGTCGGCGACGCCGCCGGTTCCGCATGGCTGCGCGCCGATCCGTCGTACGTGCGCCCGGACATCAACGGTGCGCGGCTGCTCGCCATCGGCGCGTCGCTGGGGCTGGACGACGAGGACCGCGCGGCCTTCCTGCCGGCGCTGCGGCCGCTGTTCGGCGACGCCGGCTTTCCTATCGATGCCCCGCATCCCGCGCGCTGGTACCTGCGATTGCCGCAGGGGGCGAAGGTGCCGGCGTTCGCCGAGCCGGCGGACGCCCTGGGCGCGGACCTGTTCGACCACCTGGCCGAGGGCAGCGAAGGCCGACGCTGGCGCGTGCTGCTGGGCGAGGCGCAGGTCGTCCTGCACAACCACCCGCACAACGCCCGGCGCGCGGAACAGGGCAGGGCGCCGGTGAACTCGCTGTGGTTCTGGGGCGCCGGTGCGCTGCCGGACTCGGTGCAGTCGAAGCACGCAGCCATCCACTCCGGCGACGAGATCGCGCTGGCGCTTGCCGATGCAGCGGGCATCGCACGGCCGCTTCCGTCAGTTTTTGCGGCCGGTTCCGATGACGCCTTGTTCGACCTGCACGAGGCGCGCGACCTCGCGGCGCTGGAGCGCGACTGGCTGCTGCCGGCCTGCGCGGCGCTGGCCCGCGGCGAACTGCGGGAACTGTCCCTGGATTTCGCCGACGGTCGCACCTGGACGCTGGCGCCCGGCCAGCGCTGGCGCTTCTGGCGCCGGCCGCTGGCGCGGCTCGACGCATGAGCATGGCGCGTACGATCCGGCGCCGCGAATGCGTCGTCGGCGAGGACTGGCCCGATTCGGTGCCGCCGCTGCTGCGCCGCGTCTACAGCGCCCGCGGCGCACGCGACCACGCCAGCGCGCGCCCGCGGCTGGCGGACCTGCTGCCGCCCGACGGCCTGCTCGGCCTCGATGCCGCCACCGCGCTGCTTGCGGACGCCATTGCCGGGGGTCGCCACATCCTCGTCGTCGGCGACTTCGACTGCGACGGCGCCACCGCCTGCGCGGTCGCCGTGCGCGGCCTGCGCATGCTCGGTGCAACACGTGTTTCGCACGCGGTGCCCAACCGCATGGTGCACGGCTACGGGCTGTCGCCGGCGCTGGTCGACGAACTGGCCGCGCTGCAGCCGGACCTGCTCGTCACCGTCGACCACGGCATCGCCTGCCACGCCGGCATCACCGCCGCCAAGGCGCACGGCTGGCAGGTACTGGTCACCGACCACCACCTGCCGGGCGACTCGCTGCCGCCGGCCGATGCCATCGTCAATCCCAACCAGCGCGGCGACGGTTTCGGCAGCCGGATGCTGGCCGGCGTCGGCGTGATTTTCTACGTCCTGCTGGCACTGCGCAGGAAGCTGCGCGAGGCAGGCCGGCTTGAGGATGGCGCCGCCGACCTGTCGATGCTGCTCGACCTGGTGGCCGTCGGCACCGTCGCCGACCTCGTCCCGCTGGACGCCAACAACCGTGCGCTGGTCTCGGCGGGCCTGCGGCGCCTACGCGCGGGACGCGGATGTGCCGGCCTGCAGGCGCTGATCGAAGTATCGCGCCGCCGTGCCGAAGTCTTGGCCGCGGCCGACATCGGCTTCGCGATCGCGCCGCGCCTGAACGCGGCAGGGCGCCTGGAGGACATGGCGCTGGGTATCGAATGCCTGCTCTGCGACGACCCGGCGCGCGCGCACGAACTGGCCGGCATCCTCGACGGCATCAACGCCGAACGGCGCGCCGTGCAACAGCAGATGCTCGGCGACGCGGAAGCGGCGCTTTCGGCGCTGCCCGACGTCACCGCGTCACCGCGCGCCGCGCACTGCCTGTTCCACGACGACTGGCATCCCGGCGTCGTCGGACTGGTGGCATCGAAGCTCAAGGAGCGCCTGCACCGCCCGGTCATCGCGTTCGCACCGGGCGAACCCGGCGGCGACACGCTGCGCGGTTCGGCGCGCTCGATCCCGGGCTTCCACGTCCGCGACGCACTGGCGGCCGTCGATGCCGCGCATCCGGGCCTGATCGAGCGCTTCGGCGGGCACGCCATGGCGGCCGGACTGACGCTCGCGCGCGGACATCTGGAGGCGTTCGAGCAGGCGTTCGTCGACGCGGCCGAAGCGATGCTCACGCCCGACCTGCTGCAGGACGTCATCGCCAGCGACGGCGAGCTGGCGGTGGATGCCTTCAACATCCACAGCGCCTGCGCGCTGCGCGACGGCGGGCCGTGGGGACAGGGTTTCCCCGAGCCGCTGTTCGACGGCGAATTCGACGTGCTGTCGTGGCGGCCGGTCGGCACGCAGCACCTGAAGCTCGAACTCGGGCTTGCCGGGAAGCGCCTGCAGGCGATCGAGTTCGGCGGCTGGACAGGCACCCCACCCGGCGCGCGCGTGCGGATCGCCTACCGGCTCACGCCCGACGACTACCGTGGCGGCGATGCGATCCAGCTGGTCGTGGCGTACCGCGAACCGGTGGAGGCGGCGGCGCTCGCTTGACGATGGTGCGCGGCGCAGTCCAGCGGCCCTCTTGTCATTCCGAGCGCAGCGAGGAATCTGTTGTACCACCGATGCTTCAAGACTCCTCGCTGCGCTCGGAATGACCGGCGTCCAGGCAGGCGCTGGAGGCGCTAGCCCTCCAGCATCTCGACCGTGCCGTTGCGTCCGTCGATCCGCACGCGCTGGCCGCTGGCGATCCGCTCCATCGCGTCGCGTACGCTCATCACTGCCGGGATGCCCAGCTCGCGCGCCGTGACCGCGCCATGCGACAGCGGGCCGCCGCTTTCGGTGATCACGCCGGTGGCCTGGTAGAACAGCGCCGTCCACGCCGGGCTGGTGGTACGCGCGACGAGGATCGCTCCGGACGGAAATTTCGGGAAATCCTCCGGGCTGCGCACGATGAAGGCTTCGCCCTCGACCGTGCCGGGGCTGCCGGCCAGCCCGCGCAGGACGCCGTCTCCTTCGACCGGCGCGACAGCGTCTTCGCCCAGGTTCCATTGCGGTGCTTGCGCAAGGGCGGCCTCGTAGCCCGCCTTGTGCCGGCGCGCGGTTTCGAGGACGTGTCCTGCCGGGACCTCTGCACCGGTCAGTGCGGCATCCAGTTCCTCGAACGGCACGAAGAACACGTCCATCGGCGCGTCCAGCGCGCCCAGCGCCACGAGCCGCTCGCCGACCGCGCGCAGGCCGCGGCGCAGCGGTGGCGTCAGGCGCGTGGTCTGGTAGTGCTCCAGGTCGTCCAGCGCGGTATAGGCGCGGGCCAGGCGGATCACTTCCTGCACCAGGTAGCGCAGCTCGCCGGGTGCCTGCGAGAGCACGGTGTGCTCGACGCCTGCCTGTTCCATCCGTCGCGCGTTGTCCTGCGCGGCATGGTCCTCGTCGCTGCGCTGCGCCATGAGCTTGATCTGTTCGAGCACGATGTGCGGCGCCTCGCACCAGGTCGGCTGGTAGGCGTCGAAGTCGAGCTCGCGATGGCCGTGGCGCTGCAGGAAGGTCCTGAAGGCTTGTTCGAATTCCGCGTGCGCCGGCAGCACGTCGAGCACCTGCCTTGCATCCGACCCGCGCAGCGCGTCGTGCAGTGCCGGGTCGCGCAGCAGCAGCCGCGACAGCTGCCACAGCTCGGCGTTGATCTGCCCGGTCTTGGTATCGGTCTGCGCCAGCAGGGCATCGAACACCGCCTGCGCGCGGTCGGCCGGCAGCGCCAGACGCAGCATCTGCTGCAGCCCGGCGTACAGGGTGCGCTGGGTCAGCGAGATGGCGATGTTGGGCAGGAAATATTCGGCGCCGAGCGCGTTGATCCGCAGTACGTAGTCCCACAGCTCCGGCAGTGACTTGTCGTCCAGCCGCTCGCTGGCGAGCGCGCCGATGCCGATCAGGTAGGTGTCCAGGTCGCGCATCCAGGTCACCGGCAGTTCCTGCACCCAGGCGAACTGGCGCGCGATCTGCGGCAGCGCGGCGCGGATGCTGTCGACATCCTTGAGCATTCCGACCGGCAAGCGCCCGCTGTAGAGTTCCACCGCGTTCTGGTTGCCGTAGATGTTGTAGTCGTGCATCGCAAACCACTTCTCGCCGAACGGCGGCAACCCCATCAGGCGGAAGCTGTAGTTGAGCGATGCGTGGAAGCCGGCCTCGCACAGGTCCCAGGTCAGCGGCGTGACCGGGTTGGGGAAGCGCTCGGCGGATTCGTCGCGGGTCCAGCGCGCGGGGATCCGCGTCACCGGACGCGACTGCAGCAGGAACAGCCGGCCGTCATGGAACGCCCACTCGATGTCCTGCGGGAAGCCGAAGTGGTGCTCGGCCGCCAGCGCGAGCCGTGCCACGTCGCGACGCTGGGCGGCGTCGAGGGCGGAACGCGCGGCATGCGCGGGATCAAGCGTGACCGCCGCAACGCCGTCGCCGTCGGCAACCAGCGCCTGCGGCTTGATGGCGACCGACTCCTCGCCGGACGCGTCGCCTTCGCGCGGCAGGCGGTACTCGTCCACCGGCGATTCGCCGGCAACCACGGTCTCGCCGAGGCCGAAGGCCGCGTTCACCAGCACCTGCGACAGGTCGCCGCGCACCGGGTCGATGGAGAAGGCCACGCCGGCGGCCTCGTCGGCCTGCACGTCGACCATCGCCTGCACCACCACGGCCATTGCCGCGCCCGTGTGGTCCAGTCCGAGACGCTGGCGGTACAGCATCACGTGCGGGTTCCACAGCGAGGCATAGCAGCGGCGCAGGGCGTCGCATACCGCGTCGATGCCGCGCAGGCCGAGGAAGGTGTCGTGCTGGCCGGCGAAGGCCGCGCCGGGCAGGTCCTCGAGCGTGCCGGACGAGCGTACCGCCACGCGCGACTGCAGCAGTCCGCGTGCCTGCATCGCGGCTTCCAGCTGCGGCGCGAGTTCGCCGGGCAGCGGCGCGGCCAGCACCAGTTCGCGCACGCGCTGCGCGGCGGCGCCGGCATCGTCGCCGCACTCTGCCAGCGCGTTGGACACGGCCCCGGCCAGCGGCTGCATGAAACGGCGATACGCGTCGCTGGACACGATCACGCCGTCGGGCACCGGCAGTTCACGCGCCGCCCGCGCGAGGCTGGCGCCCTTGCCGCCGCTGGTGTCGATCGCGTCCGCGCGCGGATCGTCGAAGCCGATGACCAGGTTCATGCAATCTCCTTTCGATAGCGCCGGACGAAGGCCAGCACCAGCGCTGCCAGCGCCAGTCCGCAGGCCACGTCGATGCCGTAGTGGTAGAGCAGGTAGACGGTCGCCACGACGAGCACCGCGACCACGGGCAGCAGCACGCCGGCCCAGGCGCGGCGCCCGCTGGTGTAGAGGAATCCGAGCACGTACGTGCCGATACCCGCGTGCAGGCTCGGGAACACGTCCATGCCGGTGACGCCGGCGTCCACGATCCGGGCCAGCAACGCCGTCATCGGGCCGCCGGCAGGCGGGTAGGGGAACACGTCCGGGAATGCAATGAACGGCCCGCCCGCGGGAACGGCGAGGTAGCCGACGAAGCCCGCCAGGTACATCAGCATCAGTCCCGCGAAGAACGCGCGCGCCTCCGCGCCCCGGCGCCGGAACGAATACGCCACCGCCGGCACCAGCACGATGAAATAGAACAGGAAGTAGCCCGCGCTGCAGATTTCCGACAGCAGCGGGCTCTGCCAGGCCATCGCGTGCTCGGGCAGGCTGGCGCCGCCCCACAGCGCGCGGTCTGCGGCGAGCAGCGATGCGTCGGCGGTGTGTTGGATGAATCCCTGGCGGATGCCCTTGAACAGCGGGAACACGGTCCAGCAGGTGGCGAACTGCAGCGTGCCCAGCCAGCTGTTCCAGGGACTGCCCGGACGCGTCCAGGTGGCGCGCGCCAGCAGCAGCCAGGCGACCAGGCCGACCGCCGTGCACGGATAGAGGTCGGCGAGCCGCAGCTGCCAGGCGCCCACGCTGCCGAGCAGCAGGATGGCGAGCAACTGCAGCGCAAAGGCGATGCCCAGCCAGTGCACGATGCCGTGCATCCGGTTCACGGTCGCAGCCATCGCAATCCCGGCAGCCACCAGCCGGCGGCGGCCAGCACCAGCAGCGCAGCGGTGGCGCAGGGCCAGGCGACCAGCGCCGCGCACAGCAGCGGGAGCCACAGCAGTGCCATCGCCAGTCCACCGGCCATGCGGAAGAAGGTGACGGTGTTGCGCGCATCGGCCTTGCGTCCGGCGAGCCACGCGGCCAGCAGCACCGGCCACAGGGCCAGCATGCCGGCCAGCGCGACGCCGCGTGAGATGCGATGCCAAGCGGGGGCTTGCGGGCTTGCGGAGGCGGGCAGCGCGCCGCCGCGCAGCGCTTGCTGTCGTTCGAGGAAGGCGCCGGCGAATGAATGCCCGTTCCGCATCGCGGTGCATGCGTGACGCTGCGCGGATTCGAACGCCGCCGCGTCGGTGCAGTTGACGGACACCGCGTCCAGCGCCTCGCCGAATGCCCGCTGCAGCGCCTGCTCCCAGGCCCGGTCGTCGCGTCCGTCGCGCGCCGGCACCGCCACCGGCGCACCGACGCGCACTTCCGCCAGCGAGCGGAATCGGTCGGGCGCCGAGTAGAACAGGCCGGCGGGCACGACCTCCAGGTCGAGCCCTTCGTCGACCAGCACCCGCGCGATCCGCGCCGCGCCCGCGCGGTAGGGCTGCGGACGATGTCCCCATTCGCTGCTGCCCTCGGGGAAGACCGCGATGTCGCCGCCCGCCCGCAGGTGCGCACAAGCCGCGGCAACCGGGTCGTCGAATGCCGCGCGCTCGATCCCGTAGCGCTCGCGATCCTTGCCGCGCACCACCGGGATACCGGTGAACATCAGTTTCAGGAACCCGTTGCGCAGCAATTGCACGGAGGCGAGGAACTGGATCCCGGGAAACGCGCGCAGCACCTGGTAGCCGTCGATGGCGCCGTTGCGGTGGCTGGCCAGCACCAGCCTCCCGCCGCGCAGGGCGCTCGGTCGCTTGCGTGCGCCGCTGATCGCGACCGGTCCGAAATAGAACGTGCGCAGCAGCGCCGAGACCATGCGATGCCAGGCGGGCAGGGGACGGCCCGGCTGGAACCGGGTCTTCGCGTCGGAAGGGGGCAGCGTCCGTGCCGGCAAGTCGTTTCCTTGTGGCGGCGGGGTCTTGCGCCGATGATATCCGCACAACGCGCAGCGATGCGACGAACCTGTCGTCGCCCAGTCGCCCGTGCAGGACCCGGAGGCGGCGTCAGGCGGCGGAAGACGGGACTGCAGGTACGCCGGCGGAGCGGCCGAACAGCCGCAGTTGTCTTGCAATGCCGATGCCGCCGAGGAACATCACGGCGGTCGCGATGGCGATCGTCGGCAACCAGAGCGGATCGTCGTCCTGCCAGCCGTAGGCACTGCCGAGCCACTGCATCGCGACCTTGACGGCGAGATACATCGCGCACAGGCAGGCCACGCGCGCCACGCGCCTGGCCAGGGTGGCGCGATCGTCCGGGAAACCGCGCCAGCGCAAGGCGGCGAGCACGAGGACCAGGCCCGCCAGCTGGCCCAGCGTGGGTCTGTCGATGAGCGGCGTGAACAGGGCGGCCGAAAACAGCACGGCCGTGCCGATCCAGAGCAGCCGGAAACGCCGCCGCGCAACCGCCTCCGGCACGTCCGCGGGCAGCAGCCATGCGGCCAGCAATGCCGCGACGAGGCCGGCGCCCAGGCCGCCGAGGACATCGCCCAGGAAGTGCCGGCCCAGGTACATCCGCGACAGCCCCATCAGCAGCGGCCACGCGCACAGCGCGATCCAGGCCGCGCGCCTGCGTATCCGGAAGCACAGCAGCAGTCCGAGGCACATCGCGGTGGCGGCGGCGACGTGGCCGCTGATGAAACCGAAATCCGGATCAGCCTGCGCGCGGATCGCCTCGCGCGCCTGCGGCGATGGCAGGGCCAGGAAGCGGTCGGCGCCGCCGTGCGCCACCAGCGGGACGTGTCCCTCGCCCTCGTGCAACACCCGTGCGTCCACGTCGGTCGGGCGTGGCAGTTCGAAGCCGGTCTTGGCCGCATGCGTGGCCACGCCCGCGAGCAGCAGTGCCAGCATCACGCCGAGCGTCGGCCGCAGGCGCAGGCCGAAGCCCAGCACCACGATCAACGCGATGTAGAACCACTCGTAGCCCAGCGTGGTGATCGCCAGCATCAGCCAGTGCAGCGCTGGCGAGGCGAAGGATTGCAACCAGAGGTTGGGGTCGACTTCGAACATGATGCTTCCCGGTCAGGCGGTCGATTGTGCGGTGCGCGCGCCCACGCCGTCGACCGAGTCGACGCGCTTGCGCTTGAGGCCGAACAGCGGGCGGAGAAGCGGCGTGCGGCGGATCACGAACTCGTGCAACAGGAGGCAGCCGCACACGGTGCCGCCCAGCACCAGCGCCGGTTCCAGCAGCGGCCCCAGCTGCAGGGGCGCCAGCCAGAACGCCAGCGGCACGATCAGGCTCTGATGCAGGATGTACCAGGGAAACACCGCCTCGGTGCAGTACGGCAACCAGCGGAAACGGCGGTCCAGCAGGACCTGGGCCCAACCGAAGATCGCCAGCAGCGCCGTCCACGTATAGGCCGCGCGGGCGATGCGCTCGATCTCGGCCCACGGGACCCACGCCGGGATCGCCGCGTCCGGCGGCAGGTAGCGACCGCCGGCGCGGATCGACAGTTCGATGGCGAGGCAGCCCAGCGCAATCACCAGCATCGACCAGCGCAAGGTCCGGATCCGCTGCCAGAAACCGGCGTTGCCGGCCACCGCATAACCGGCGAGGAACAGCGGCAGCGACTGTGCATGCACCGTCCAGTCGCCGAACAGGGCGTGGGTTTCCGGGAACCGCGGCGCCAGGACCAGCCGGCAGGCGGCCAGCCACGCCACCGGCAACGACAGCAGCAACCAGGTCGGCCACCTGTTACCGGCCCATCGCTGCATGGCCGGGAGCCTGCGCAGCGGCAGCAGGACCAGCAACAGCAGGGTGTAGAGCCACAGGTAGGCCAGGTACCACAGGTGGTTCCAGGTGATACCGAACTCCGCGCCGGTGAAGGTACCCGGAGGCCACGGACGAGCCTGCCAGTAGCGCAGCAGGAAGGCCCCGAAGCCCGGCGCCAGCCGACCGTTGGCCAGGCCTTCGCAGTAGGCCTGCACCGCGACGACCACGAACATGCCGAACACCAGCGGCAGCAGCAGGCGCCAGCAGCGCCGGGCGGCGAAACGCCACGGCGCGCGATCGACCCCGGCCAGGCCGAGCGCAATGCCGGAGATCATGAACAGCAGCGGCATCCGCCAGCGGTTGAGCGCGATCATCGGCCACTGCAGCCATTCGGCCTGGTAGGTGCTTTTGACGTGGAATCCCCAGTCGGCGACGTAGGCCATGCCGACGTGGTAGACGATGAGCAGCGCGAAGGCGATGACGCGCAGGGCGTCGATGTCGTGGCGGCGGGGCATGGCAGGTGCATCAGTTGGCGGGCGGACAGACTGCGCCGCCGCACGGCCAACGGAAGCGCCAAAGTGCCGGAATTGGGGGCTGCGGGGACGAACCGCGGGGCCACGGGGACCAATCGCGGTCGCCGCAGGTGCCCGTCGCCCTAGAATGCGCGGATGAATGAAGCGTCCGGGCATGCACGTGCCCAAGAACCCTGGCGGCGTTACCTGCCCTGGCAGGGCCGGATCGAACTTGCGTTCTGGATCCTCGCCTTCGCCATCCCCGCGGCCGCCAATACGATGGTCGCGCTCATGGATGCGCAGCGCGACGGCTACGCCCTGCCAGCCTGGCAACCGGCGCTCTGGGAGGGCAGCAGCGCGCTGGTGTCGCTGCTGCTGTTGCCCGGGCTGCTGGCGCTGTGCAGCCGCTGGCCGATGCACGCCGACACCTGGCGCCGCCGGCTGCCGGCGTACGTCGCCGCGAGCCTGGCGTGGTCGATCCTGCACGTGGTCGGCATGGTGCTGGTGCGCAAGGCGGGGTACGCGCTGCTGGGCGACCATTACGCCATCGACGACTGGCCGCGCCGGTTCGCCTATGAGTACCTCAAGGACGTGCGGACATTCGCCCTGATCGTCATCGTCGACCATGGCTACCGCTGGTTCTGGCGCCGGCTGCAGGGAGAAGTGCGGCTGCTCGATCCACCCGACGACGGCTCGGCGCCGGAACAGGCCGGCTTGCCGGAGCGCTTCCTGGTCCGCAAGCTCGGGCGCGAATTCCTCGTTGCCGCCGGCGACATCGAGTGGCTGCAGGCGGCCGGCAACTACGTCAACCTGCGCGTGCGTGGACGCGACTACCCGCTGCGCAGCACCATCGCCGGCATCGCCGCGCAGCTCGACCCGGACCGCTTCGTGCGGATCCACCGCAGCTACATCGTCAACCTGGACCAGGTGGCTTCGATCGAGCCGCTGGACAGCGGTGATGCGCGCGTGCACCTCAGGGACGGCACGGCACTGCCGTGCAGCCGGCGCCAGCGTGACGCGCTGCGCTCACGGATAGGCGCGCCCGCCGCGACCGCGTAGGCCGCGCACGGCCGGCCTGCTAGAATTCACGACCTTTTTCACGTTGCCGGCCACCCATGATCGAACTCAATCCCGTGCGCCAGCGCATCGCCGACCTGACCGGTCGGCTGGATGCGCTGAGGGGGTTTCTTTGACTACGACACCAAGCGCGAGCGCCTGGAGGAAGTAGAGCGGGAACTGGAAAATCCCGACGTCTGGAACGACCCCGAACGCGCACAGGCGCTGGGGCGCGAGCGCTCGCTGCTCGACAAGACCGTCAACGGCATCCGCGAGCTGACCGAAGGGCTGGGCGGTGCCAACGAACTGCTCGACCTGGCCGAGGCCGAGGACGACGAGGACACGGCCAACGCCGTGGTCGAGGACGTCGAGCGCTTCGCTGGACGCGTCGACAAGCTGGAATTCCAGCGCATGTTCTCCGGCGAGATGGATTCGGCCAATGCCTTCGTCGACATCCAGGCCGGTGCCGGCGGCACCGAGGCCCAGGACTGGGCCGAGATGCTGCTGCGCATGTACCTGCGCTGGTGCGAGCACCGCGGCTGGAAGGCCGAGCTGATGGAAGTCAGCGGCGGCGACGTTGCCGGTATCAAGTCGGCCACCTTCCGGGTCGAGGGCGAGTACGCCTACGGCTGGCTCAAGACCGAGATCGGCGTGCACCGGCTGGTGCGCAAGTCGCCGTTCGATTCCGACAACCGCCGTCACACCAGCTTCACCTCGGTGTTCGTGTCGCCGGAAGTGGACGACAGCATCGAGATCGACATCAATCCGGCGGACCTCAAGACAGACGTCTATCGTTCCTCCGGCGCCGGCGGCCAGCATGTCAACAAGACCGAGTCGGCGGTGCGCATCACCCACGTGCCGACCAACACGGTCGTCGCCTGCCAGACCGAGCGCAGCCAGCACGCCAACCGCGACCGCGCGATGAAGATGCTGGCGGCCAAGCTGTACGAGCTGGAAGTGCAGAAACGCAACGTCGAGAAGGACGCGCTGGAAGCCACCAAGTCCGACATCGGCTGGGGCAGCCAGATCCGCAACTACGTACTCGACCAGAGCCGGATCAAGGACCTGCGC
>Ga0160437_1000053_pt1 | contig 80916 bp, 91 predicted proteins | sample HID1975I_E0MG_FD_108227 | JGI IMG/M metagenome (GOLD analysis project Ga0160437, IMG submission 108227) | Enriched soil microbial communities from UW Madison campus, WI, USA - HID1975I_E0 MG | ecosystem: Environmental > Terrestrial > Soil > Unclassified | place: USA: Madison, Wisconsin... | reverse complement strand
GGGGCTATGGGGCGTGGACTACGAAGGAATGCGACAGCTCGCGATCCGCAGGGCGCAGGTGCCGCAGGGATGCGCCGTCGAGACGATCCGAAAGTAGTCGGGGCCTGCCTCCGGCCCGCGCTCTACTCCGCGGCCCTAGCGCGCCGCTCCGCGAAACCCCGCACGCGGGTTTCCGCCCCTTCGGGTGACGATCGACTAGGCTGCAACGGTCCGCCCAGGTGGGCGGGCGGGTTCGGCTGTGCGCGTGTCGCCGATGCTTGAGCGCGGCACCCCACGCGCGGTGGCGATCGGCCGCTGGGAAATGGCGTTATCGCTCGTGATCGCGGCGGTGCTGATCGGCCGCCTCATTCGTGCATATCCCTTCCTGCTGCCGAACCGGCTTCCCGGCCTCGTCCTTTACGAGCTTGGCCCGGGGCTGGTCCTGGCGGCCGCGATCGGCACGGCCATCATCATCACTCGCGACAGCGGCGCCCTTGGCGCCTGCGCGCGGCTCGCCTGGTTAGGTCTTGCCGCGCTCGCGACGGGTGCTGCCGTGCTTGCCGTGGAGTTCAGTGACGCGCTTCAGGGGCGATGGGTATGATCGCTCGACACATAACTAGAATCGGCTGTCTAAGCAGGTCTCAATCACCTCTGCGAGCTTCGCTTTATGCCTCGCCCGGATCTTTCCGGTGTTCGTCAGTGACCAAGCGCTGAAGCCGCTTTGTGACAATGGACGAAGCGTTTCCGCGTCCCACCGCCCTCGAGTAATCAGCCTAACAACAATTCTCTTCGCTCCACTATCGTCACGAATAGCCAAGAGCTTCCGGCCGGCGTCAGTCGCTAGGTAGGGCTCCCCCTTAGGATCAAGCGCGAAAACAGCATCTTCTTTCCAAACTAGGAAATCTGGGAAAAAGTTGCGTGTTCGACCGCGATCAAGAAGCGGAATCGAAAAGCCACCGGAGCTTGGATTTCGGCACCAAGGATGTCCAAGCCCGTCCAGAACGTGGGCAACATCCTCCTCATCAGGGTTGAGGTCGCTGTATCCTTCATGCAGCGCATGGGCGAACGGCACTAACTTTTCTCGGTCCGCAAGGACAGGTCCGACGCTATGCGGGTTTTCGTCTTCACAGACTAACCGGGTGTGATCGAGATAGAGGCTGACGAGGCTATCGGCCGTTTGACGAAGCTCGTGTGCAGCCAGACTGTTTATCTCGATCCGAGCATCAAACTTAGGGTCGGCCCAGTTTATGATATTAGCAACTCGTGGATGCTGGGCTTGTAAAGCGCGGCGCAGAACGAACCGAGCAAGAACCGGGTTGCTATGCTCCGTTTGTGTCTCTTCGACCTTAGGCGATTGGCCGGAGCCAATCTCCTGGAGCGCCCTGAGCTGCGTACCCGCACCCACAGTGTAGACTGTGTCCAATCGATAATCGCGCAACTTGGCGATCACTTCGGCGATCGGATCGATGGCCTCCTCAGAATCCGAGTGTACGTGCGGTAATGTCTGCACCTCTTTAGGCTCGAGCCGGGTACTCGTCCGACCATTCTTGCCCAGATAGGCAGTAAACTTTGTTTCGGGTGCTTCGGCCGCAAGCTTGAGCTGCACGAGTTTGAGGATTTCCGTGAAAGCTTGACGATCATCCATCCGCACGAAGAACTCGGCGGTGTTAAGATCAGGATCGGCATAATGCTGCGCACCCGGCTGACGCAGAACTCGCCCGATGACCTGTTCAATCTGGACATTGGAACCCATGCTCTTATCAACATAGGCCATGCAGCACTCAGGGTCGTCCCACCCCTCCTGCAATGTCAGATTGAAAATGACGTGGCGGTAATCACCTTCCGTGAAGAGGGTATAATCATTATCTCCGCCGCTGAATAAATTGAACTCCTCCGGCCTCTGATACTTCTTGTCGAACTTCAAATCGCAATAGACAGCGATCTCTTTTGGATCGATGCCGGCCTGCTCGGTTAAATAGCGCCAGATCAGGATGGGAGGTGCGCGCCGCTCAGAGAACGGCTTGGCTGGGTTATCAAGCGAGCCGTCGTCCTGGCTACGGTTTGTCTGACATACATAGATGGCTTTTGGACGAAAGTGCCCGCCGAACTCCTCCGCTTTACGTTCGACGTTGCGGAACGCCTCGAGCATCGGATCGAGCGTTAGCTCCATCGAAGTCTCGTATCCGCCAAGCGCGATGTGGCTCTTCACCAAGCCAGCGGCAACCACGTCGCTGCTTTTGACCACTGTGATCAGACGCTCTTCGTTCCATCCATGATCGCGGAGCCGATCGATCATCCGCATCAGCTTGGGAGCTGTGCGAAGTGTCGCACTCGCGACGAGCAACGCGGTGGGTTCCAATTCGATCAACAGCTCGGTTTGCTGATCCGACAGATTGTGTCCCTCATCGTAAACGATGATGAGAGGCCGTCGTTTTCCATTGGCTGATCGACTGCGCAAAGCTTCCCACAGCGGCCCTGGCAGAGTGTCGTCAGACTGCTTGTGGACCTTTAGCGACCCGTCGCCTTTATCTTTCTGATTGAACGAGCCGGTTGTCGCCAGCAGCAATCGAGGAGTCGTTGCGTCGTGCAACCCATCGGCACGGAGTTCTGAAAGCTTAGTTGTTACGAACCCCTCGAGTAATCTCTCGTACTTGCCCCCAGCCTGGAAATTAGCCAGCGTCTGCTCGACGACGACACGATGCTTTGAAAACCACAGAACGAGCGGTTCGGATGATAGGTGAGCTCGCATTTGAGCCACTGCGTCCGCCAAGATCGGCGTTTTGCCACTCCCCGTGAGTGCTGAGAGTGCTTGATAGTAGAACGTGTCCCACTGGCGCGTCATCGTTGGCGCATTTGGATCCGCCAGCAGTTCGGCAAAGCGATCAGCTATCGTATTGGCAGCTATCTGCTGAAAATCAAAAAGCTGAAGGCCCGTCATGCGGCATCCTCCTCGACCGGCTCAAGCTCGGCCGAGAACGGATCTGTTGACGTGTTCATCCCTAGCTTTTCCAGAATGCGGTCGGGTATCTGGTAGAACTCAACATTCGGCCCGTCATAGCTATTTAGTCGCGCATAGACGTGGAAGGGAGCGCGCAGGTCATGCTCTTTGGCTTCTCGCGCGATCTCCTTGAAGAGCGCGCGATTTAAGCGGTTGTTTGCATCAGGCCCTTCCCAAACGAGAAAGTACCCACGCCGATTACCATCTATACCAAACAAGTGCTTTGCGCTTCCTGCGGGCAGGCGACGCAGGAAAGAGCCACCACGATCGCCTTGGTCCCAATGCGAGGTCACTAGCAAGTCTATCATCTCCTCGCGCTCTAGGGCGAGAACGCCTTGGGAGTCGACCAGATGGCTGAGGCGTGTGAATCTAAATCCGCCTGAGAGCGGCGGTGCTAGCACTGCAAGCTTTCCAGACTTATCGACGCGCTCCCCGGTGACCGCGTGTTTGAGACGGACAGCGGTCAAGGTCCTCGCATAATCGTCGCGCTTGTTGGGCCGGCCCTGCTCGATCAGCACGAACCGGCGGTCAGCTCCTGTCTCGTGATTAAGTTCGAGAACGGCGTGCGCAGTGGTTCCCGAACCTGCAAACGGGTCCAACACTAAGCCGGTAGCCGGACACCATATCTGGATCAGCTTGCGAAACAGCTTCAATGGCTTGACGGTGTCGAAGCCATGTCCGCGCCCGACGATCTCATTGAGCTCCTCGACGCCTTCGCGGTTACGGCCACTCTCTGTCGCGAGCCACGAAACGGCGCCGAGTTCGGCCGGCTCCTCGTCCTCCTCCACCCAGAAGGAGGACGGCACCGATCCAGCCATGACCTCCTCCTTGTAGACCTTGACCTTCGGGCTTGCCGTGCCGTCTCGAACGCCGAAGTAGATGCGCGGCAGCGGCTTCTGCTTGCCCCTGGCAAGCTGCTGACGCTCCTCGACTATAGCTCGTGCCCGTTGAACGACGGGGTCGTTCGGCGCTGGTGCTCCGTCGACGATGGTCGCACCTTTCAACACCAGTGCCTTCTTACGTCCGTCCCCCAGTTCGCGCTCGACATACTCGACGCCCCAATCCCCAAGATACTGTTGGATGCGGCGCTTCTCCATGCCCCAGCACCGCCCCTCGGGCGGCGGATGCAGGAGGCCTGTGAACGGGGATTGGATCTGGTAAATCATCGTTGGATGCGTGCTGCCCCCGGGCGCCGAGAGATCAGCGCCGATGCGCCAGTCACCGAGAGGATCGCCGTCCACGTTGCTAAACCTGGCGTCCGCCTTCGAGGATCGCTCGAGCAGCCCTGTTTTTGTAAGCTCGACCTCCTTGGAGTAGACGAGGATGTATTCCGTTGCTTGGGACACGCGCCGGGTGTTGTTCTTGCTAGTCGTCTTTTGCCAGTTGACGATCGCTAGCCGGTTCTCCTCGCCAAAGATCCCGTCCAGAAGTAGTCCGGCGCGGTAAAGCTCGCGATGATCGATGCACATTGCAAAAACCCCTGAAGGCTTTAGCATTTCGCGCATCATCCAAATTCGGGGCTCCATGAAGCGAAGCCATTTGCTGTGCTTTGAGCCATCCTCGTCAGAGACGAGTTTGCCAACATCGGGATCATTGGGATCGGTGTCCCATTTGTCGTTGTAACGGAAATCCCGACCGGTGTTGTAGGGCGGGTCCGTCAGCACCAGGTCCACCTGACCCCGATATTTATACAGACTGACAAGCGCCTGAAGGTTCTCACCTTCAACGATCAGATTGCAGTCCTGTTCATGCTCACCGCCTACGCAAAGCTCGGTTTCGATCTTCTGCCGGCGCGGCCGAACCCGACGGACCATGCGCCAGGGTGGGGTCTGCCCCTTGTAGGTAAGCCTGATCCCACCCCGCTCGTTTTCATCTCGCTCCGTCAACTGAGCAATGAGCTGCTCGCGAGTGAGTGTGGCGTAATCCATTCAAAAGCTTCCAAGGTGTCGGGGTCGTTTAGGTGCCGGATCTGGACGAGCTTGTCGCGTGATTTTCCAGGACAGCGTCCGACCTCTCAAGATTGCACGGCCCTGGAACATTCGGAGAACCAGATCCGCAAGTCAACCACTTGGAAGGCGAACCGACCGTTGGCGCCGACTACAAGATGGTGGCTGAAGGTGTGCCACGTGGCACACTCAGCAGGTTTGGTAGCACCGCAGCCCTCCCCCGGAGGGCTGCCGGCACGGGGGAACACCAAGGGCGGCTGCCCTTTCGTTCCCGAACGACAATCGGGCCTCCCGTGTAATCCGCCGAGCGCGGCACCCGACGCCTTGTAGGCGTCGACCGCGCTAGGGCGGCTCGCCCGCGCCAGAGGCCAGATTCTCGCTCTCCCTCCCCATCCCGTTCCTCGCCGGAAAGGCAGAGCCGGTTGCTGTTGCGACCGGCTTTCAGCCTCAAAGGAAAGGAAAAGATCATGGGACAGATCACCGACAACCGGGCCGATATCTATCAGGAGATTACCGACCAGATGATTGCCATGATCGAGGCGGGCACCCGGCCTTGGTCGAAATCGTGGAACGGTAGCGCAGCGCCCGATATCCCGCTCCGCTCGACCGGCGTCCCCTATCGCGGCATCAACGTCCTGACCCTCTGGGTTGCCGCCATGACGAAGGGCTATTCCTCTCCCCATTGGCTGACCTTCAAGCAGGCGCTCGCGCTGGGGGGATGCGTCCGCAAGGGTGAGAAAGGCTCCACGGTGGTCTATGCCAACAAGATCGCGGTGGACGAAGGCAAGGGCGATCAGGGGGGCGACGAGGGCAAGCGTCAGGTCGCGTTCCTCAAGCGCTACACCGTGTTCAACGCCGAGCAGATCGACGGGATCGAGGCGAAGTACCCCGCCCCTCCCCCGATTATCACCGCCACCAATCCGGACGAGCGGGACGCCGAACTCGATGCGCTCTTCGCTCGGGTGCCCGTCACCGTCCGCCATCACGGCTCCCAGCCCTATTATCAGCCGAGCGGCGATCATGTCGTGATGCCCGCGTTCACCGACTTCCACACAGGCGACGACTATTATTCGACCTTGGCGCACGAGCTTTGCCACGCGACCGGACACGTCGACCGGCTCGCCCGCCCCTCGCTCGTTTCCACGAAGCGCGAGGATTATGCCCGCGAGGAACTAGTCGCAGAGCTTGGGGCCGCTTTCGTCGGTGCCACGATCGGCATCAAGCTCCACGATCGCGAGGACCACGCCGCCTATCTGGCGAGCTGGCTTCAGGCGCTGCGCAACGACAAACGGTGCATCTTCACCGCCGCGGCACAGGCGCAGGCCGCAACCGACTGGCTGCTGAGCCGGATGAGCATCGAGAACCCCGCGCAGATGGACGAAGCCGCATGAGAAGCCTGCTCCCCCGGCCCGAAAAGGCCGGGGAGCGCATCGGTTCGGCACGGTCCGGAAAGTCGCGCGCCGCCCGCCCGCTACGCGGGCAGGCGGCGCCGGCAATGCGCGTGCGACTTGGTAATTGAAAATCAGGGCGAATCGATTAAATGGGTTCTCGGAGGCTTTGTCGGCGGAAACGCTAGCATTGCCTTCTTTTCGTTTCAGGGCTTCGGCTTCGGCCGCAGATCGTCGATCAGCTTCAAGCCGTAGATCCGATCGCCCCCTTCCGTCTCGCGCTTGAACTGCAGCCGATGGACCAGGTCCACCAGCGGGCGTAGCTCCTCGCGTGCCGGCGCCGTCATCCGGCGCAGGCGCAGCCCCCAACTGATGACATAGGCGACGATATCGGCGGTCTGGATCAGCGTCGTCAGATCGCTGTGGACGAAGAACGGTTCCGGAATGATGAGACGCGATCGGCTCCGCCCGTTGCGCGTGTTCACGAAGTAGTTCGACACCTGGCCGAGCAGGATATGCGCGGCGCTCCGGTCCAGTTCGTCGAACACCAGATAGCCCATCGGATCGCCCGGTAGACCGTTCAGGAAATAGTAGAAGCGCTCGAACAGGAACGCATAATCCTTGCGGAGCGCCTCGCTGCGTTCGGGGCGCGGTGCCTCCTGTGGCACGATCGTAGCGAACACCTTCGCGCCGTGCCGACGCGCCAGATCGAGGCTGAAGCGGCAATACTCGATCTTGGCCTGCCCCAGCGCCGTAAGCCGTGCCTTGGTGACGGCGGTCCCGTCGATCAGCAGCTCCCGGGCAAGCTGCGCGCGCTCGACATGCTCGATCGGCTCGAGCTGGGCCGCGTGTTTGAACGTCTTCCGATCGAGCAGCTTCTGTGCCTTGGCTTCACGGCCGTAGGCCTCGAACAACCGCATCCCGAAAATGTGCTGTTGCGCATCGGACAGATCGCGGATCAGCGGCCAAACTTTGCGGTCCTCGACAGCGATGCCGGCTAGGACCTCGTAGGGCGAGTGACGCTGATCCTGCCCCGATTCATCGATGAAAAAGCTCCAGCTCATGGCCGCGTGTGCATTCCCTCTTCGCACCAACGGCCACACTGCACGGCCGCGCCCGCGCGCTGAAGGTCCATGCTAGAACGGCCGACGGTAGCGGGGCAACAGATCCGACGGAAAAGTCGGGGGCGCGACCTGCCGGCACGGCTCTATCGGAACTGGCGCGCCGATCGAGCCGCCGTGAGGCAGTTCGGCCCGTGGGTGACGATCCTCGCGTGAGGTATGCCACGGGGCATACCTGTGGCTTCACGGCCCTACCACTCGTGCCAAAACCGCTTCACTGCGTCGAGATAGGCTTGAAGCTGCTCGGCACGCCACGTCACCGGCGAGGTGGGGTGGCAAAGATAGTACAACTCGTTGGCGCACAGGAGCTTCGAGCGGTCACACGCCACCAGCCAATCGATCGCACCCGCCACGGTATCCTGATAGCTCCGCCCGAAATAGCCGTCGGGAACATTGTAGAGCATCCCTTCGAGGAAATAGGACGGAGCCGAGCCGACCGTGAGATAGCCCTGATCGGTCATGCGGTTGCGCATGTTCTTGAGGATGCGCACAATCGGCTTGAACCAGCTTCCCGTCGCCTGATGCTTCACTGTGGCGTTCGCCGAATGCTGTTTCGGGAAATTGATGATGCGAGTGCCGTCGGGCATCCAGAAGCAGATGCCGGTCTCGAACGAGCGATCGAGGTGACTCTTGAACCGGGTGTAGCGGCGCAGTTCGGCACAAGGCAGTACGTCGCAATCCCGCCGGTTTCCTGAACCCGGCACGTACACCGCTTTTTTACCTGGCGTGACGCCGCTTCCAAACCGGGCAGTAAGGTGCTGGACTACTTCCGATTTGAACTGCGTATAGCTGTAGCTCGCCGGGCTGAACGCCGTCTTGTAGGCTGTTTTGTCGTCATCGGGGAGCTGATCGAGATCGTCGTAGTAGACCGAGGTGAGCATCATCACCACGTCGACGTCGCTGTCAGCGTAGATGTTGGTGTCGTTACCATAGGAGCCCTGCAGGAAGATATCGAACGACCGGCTGCGATAGGGCGCGGTCGCTTCCTCCAAGACGTTGCGCATCGTCCCATAGGTTGCCTTCGACTGCGCAACCGACCCTTGGGCCGACCAAGTTTCCAACTGAGCTTCGGGTATCGGCATTGGGTCAGCCCATCAGAAGAGTGCGGAGGTCGTCCTCGACTGCGGCGAAGGACTCGACGCCACGTTGGCGTAGGATGTTGAGCTTATCCAGATCGTACTCGAACAGATCAGTAGCCATCTCGGGCTTGGTATATTCGTTGCTGATCCTGACCGTCTGCACCTGGCGATAAAGGATGGTGCGTAACTGATCCATCGAGTGTGTGTTGATCTCCAGGGTCTTCTGTAGAAGCTGGACGCTCAGTAAATACTTTGCCCAGCGCATCTTGCTCCACATCGGCGCTGTCGGTTCGGGATAGGTCCCGACTCCAACGCTCAGCACGCGCAGCGCCTGCAGCGGCATCTTGAGCGCCTGGGTGGCGTCGGCGATCGCGTACAGCGTCGGATTGTTGGCGCAATAACCACCGTCGACGAGCTCAATCTTGTCGCCTGCGGCCGTCACAACCGTCTTACGATCGAAGAACGGGTAGGCCGAGCAGGATGCTTGCACCGCCTCGCCGATCGGCACGCCGAAGCCCGGAACGAACGTGCCGACCCGGCCATGCGCCTGCGCGACGCTTCCCTTGAAGATCATCGGCCGCTCAATCACCCATTTGGTGGTCACGATACCGACCGCCGTTTTCACGTCGGTGAAGGCGGCGTCACCAAACACCTCCTGCGCCAGCTCGGCCAGCGCCTTCGACTTCTCCGCAGGCTTTTTGGCCTTCATGATTCGCGGCACATGTTCCTTGTAGAGCAAGTGGATCTCCTCCACCCCGAGCCCGAGTGCGATCAGTGCGGCTATGATCGCGCCGGTACTCGTCCCGAACACAAGATCGAACGCTTCGTGGAGCGGCTTGCCGAGCATTCCCTCGACCTCGCGCAGCACACCCAACGAATAGAAGCCCTTCGCCCCGCCGCCGTCCAACGTCAGGATGCGATAGCGTTGCGCGTCTTGTGTCTGATCGTGGTTCGCCATCTCGATCCGATAGTGTCGGGGTGGTAAGCTAGCATGCCATTGCAAGAACAAAAGTGGAATCGAAGTTGTTGGGCGCGACCCTGCCGGGCACGGCTCTATCGGCGCTACGCGCCGACCGAGCCACCGTGCCGGCGTCTCGGCCCTGAGCGGGTGACGATCCTCGCGTAAGGTGTGCCACGTGGCACACCTATAGCCGCGCCAAGTGGCGCGGACGCAGCTCGAAAGGGCGTAACGGCCCTCCCCCGGAGGCCCGCAGACGCGGGGGGAACACCAAGGGCTGCTGCCCTTTCGTTCCCGAAGCAAAATCGACAGCCCCGTGTGGTCCGCCGAGCGCGGCACCCGGCGCCCTTGTGGGGCGCCGGCCGCGCTAGGGCGGCCTGCCCGCGCCAGGCCATCGATTTTGCTCCTCCCTCCCCATCCCGCTCCTCGCCGGAGAGGCAGACCCGGTTGCAGCGGCAACCGGCTGCGCCTCGAAAGAAGGAGAAAGGACAATGGCTTACACCCGATACACTGGCGACCCGTACTGGAAACGGGCGAAGTCTCCCGGCACCAGCGCGGACGGCACCCCCTATCGCAAGGGCGAGCGCGTGTTCTTCTATCCGCGCACCGGCGTCACCTACGCAGGCGGCAGCGCGCAGCGCGCCTCGGCCGAGTTCGACGAACTCGCGAGCCTCGAAGGCTGAACCCCCTTCCCAGCAAATTCATCCAGATCACGGAGCATCATCATGGCTATCATCCATCCCAAGCTCTCCCAGCTTCGCCTTTCCCCGCTCAACCAGCGCCGCGTGAAGCCGTCCGCCGTCGAGGCGATGGCCGACGACATCGAGGCGCATGGGCTGTTGCAGAACCTTGTCGCCTATGAAGACGAGGGCCTGTTGTGGGTTTTCGCCGGGGGGCGACGCTACCGGGCACTCAAAATCTTGGTGAAGCGCAAGCGCATCAAGAGCAGCGACACCTTCCCCGTCGAGCTGCGGACCAAGGAAGAAGCCATCGAACTGTCGCTGGCAGAGAACTTCCAGCGGGAGGACATGCACCCCGCCGACAGCATCCGCGCTTTCGCTGCGCTCCGCGATACCGGCATGGACGCGGAAGAAATTGCAGCCCGGTTCGGTCAGGCGGTCAGCTTCGTATACAAGATGCTTCGCTTGTCCGCGCTAGCCCCGGCGCTGATCGACCTGATCGCCAAGGACCAGTTGAGCCTTGAGGCGGCGCGAGCGCTCACCCTCACCGACGACCACGACAGCCAAGTGAAGGTCTGCAAGGCAGCGAACGGCCATGCCCATACCATCCGGCGGATGCTCACCACGGAGAAGGTGGACACCACCAGCGGCGCGTTCCTGTTCATCGGGCGAGACGCCTATGAGGCCAGGGGCGGCACGATCACGATCGACCTGTTCAGCCAAGGGGCCGAAGGCTTCGCGGACGATCCCGAGCTTGTGCGGGAATTGGCGGAAGAGAAGCTGGAAGCCGTCGCGGACGAGTACCGCGCTATCGGGTGGCACGAAGTCCGCGCGGCGTTGGAACGGCCTTACGACCTCTACATGAAGGGCAGCATGTACCCGGCGACCCGCGAGCCGACCGAGGCCGAGGCGGAGCGGCTTGCTGCCATCGATGCCGAGATCCAGGCCATCGCACAGGCCGAGGGCGAGGACAGCTCCCGTACCGATCCGCTGTCGGACGAGCGGGATGCGATCACCGAAGGTTTGCGTGCCTTCAATCGCGAGCAGGTGGCCGTGGGCGGTGTTGCCCTCTGGGTCGCGCACGACGGATCACTCGGCAAGAGCTTCTACCGCGCCAAGGCCGAGCCGAAACCCAAGGCCAGCCATGACGGGCCTATGCCGCTCTATGGCAACAGCCTGATCGCCGACCTGACGCGCATCAAGACGCGGATCGTGCAGGAAGCGGTCGCGACCGATCCGGCACTGGCGCTCGACATCTTGCTCGACAGTCTCGCGGGCCAGTTGCTCCACGGTGCGCACAGCTACCAGATGGCACTTGAGGTTCAGGCCAAGGCCGTGGCGACCGACGTACCCGACGAGTTGATGGCGACCAGCGACGTGCGTCCTGTCGAGGACATGATGGCGACCCGCTTCGCTGCCATTCCTGCCGAGGGCCGGTTCGAGGCGATCCGGGGCATGACGGCCGAGGACAAGGCGGCGTTGCTCGCCGGGCTTGTCGCGATGACCATGGACGGCACGGTGTTCGCGGGCGGCTCTCCCGGACAGCGCCACCACCATTTCGAGCAGATCGCGCGCGCGAGCGGCGTGGACATCGCATCGCGCTGGACCGCCCCCATCGGCCTGTTCGACAAGATGCGCCGTGCGGCGTTGATCGACTTATTGCGCGAGGAAGTGGGCGCGCCGAGCGCCGAGAATTGCGCCACCATCAAGAAGAAGGTCGACCTTGCAGTGAACGTGTCCGAGCGGTTGCCGGCCCATTGGCTTCCTGTCCCGATGCGGATCGGTGCCTTCGACCGCGCCGAGCGCGAGCCGGAGAACTTCGACACCGACATGGACGAGGACGGCTGCGAACAGGAGGACATGACCGACGAGGAAATGGCCTGAACAGCAAGACCGGGGGTCCGGTGTCGGTCGGACCCCCTACCCTCTCCGATGCACGCTGAGCGGCCCCGTCGCCGGCGCGCCAGCCCTGATAGGCTGGCGCGCCCGCAGCCCTTTCAGGTCCGCGGGGCGCCGCCCGACACGAGGCCGGGCGGCGCCGTGGCGACGTCGTGTCGCGACAAGGATCAGGCCGCAGTGAGCTGCTGGAGAGGTGTGCCACGTGGCACACCCTGCATGGTGGAGACCGGCATTTTATCGAGGAGCGCCAGCAGATCTCCGAGCGCGCGCCGCCGATAGGCGTTGTACCAGCGACGCCGGCGATGCTCGGCCGCGTCGTGGATCATGTGGCAGCGCTGACAAAGCGCGGCGAGGTTGCGTGGTCCGTTGTCCGTCGGATCATGGTTCAGGTGCGCGCAGGCGATATACACCCGGGTGAGCCGAACGATCGCGGCGATGTCCGCACCGGCAACCCGGATGCGGCGTCCCCGCCCGTCGCGCCACTGGCGGCGATCGGCATCCCACCAGCGCCCGTCACCAAGATGGAAGACGCGAGCCCCGTGCGGGCGCCGGCAATGCTCGCACCGACCCCCGGCCCGGCCGAACCGGATCATCTTCGACAGCTCCGGCCAGTCGATCGGGTAGAGCCAACGATGTTCCGGCATGATCGGCATCGCCGGATTCTCAATCATCGGTACCGAGAACGAAAGCAGAAAATCGCGTGTTCGCGAAGGTGGCTGCGCGATCGGCGCAGCCACACACGGCTCAGCCGTTCAGCGCATCCTTGACCGCCTTGGCGGGGACGAACGTCAGCTTCTTCGAGGCTGCGATCTGAATGGTCTCGCCGTTGGAAGGATTGCGCCCTTCGCGCGCCGGGCTGTCCTTGATCTTGAACTTGCCGAAGCCGGACAAGGACACCTCCTCGCCCTTCGCTGCGGCCGCGACGATGGCGGCCATCAGATCGTCCACGACCTTGCGGGCATCGGCCTTGCTCAGGTTGTGATTCGCAACCAGCGTCTCGGCAAGTTCGGCATTGTTCATGGTGTTCTCCCAAATCAGGGCGCCTGGATAGCCGCGCGATCTCCGATTGGCGACCGGCTCCGTAATGACCGCCGGGGCGGACGCTGTTGCGATGGCGGCTTCGCCGCGGGGAACGCCAAGGGCTCCGCCCTTTCGTTCCCGAACGACAATCTTGCCGCCCGTGTAATCCGCCGAGCGCGGCGCCCGACCCGAAGGTTCGGCCGCGCTAGGGCGGCTCGCCCGCGCCAGCTTTCCAAGATTCTCGCTCCCCCTCCCCATCCCGTCCTCGCCGGACAGGCAGGGCCGTGAGGCCGAGTGGCCTTGCGGCCCATGCCAAGAAGGAGGACCAAGCCATGGCAACACCCGACCAGACCGACACCATTCGTCGCCTCAACGACGCGGCCCGCCAGAATCCCGGCACCGCCAGCCTCGCCAACGTCACGATTGGGTTCCAATCGCTTACCGAACTGGACCGTCTCGCAGCGCTGGTCGCGATCACCCGTTTTTCGCGTTTCGACGGGGACAACGATCCGTATGGGGAGCACGACTTCGGCGCGGTTTATAAGCTCGCGAGCGGAGCGTGGTCGGAGGACCGGCCAGACGACGTCGGGGCCATCGCCCAGACCGTGTTCTGGAAAGTCGACTATTACGACCCGAGCCTAACCTACGGCAGCGAAGCGCCATGGGACGAGCGGCTGACCAAGCGTGTGCTCACCATCATGCTCGCAAGCGAATACTAGCCTTCGAGCCCAGAACCGCGCCCGTTCGAGCGCGGTTCGGGACGCCCGGCCCATTGGTATTAGGCAGTGATTTGTTGAGGAATCGCGCCGTTGAGCGTAGGGTTAACGACGAAAGGATACCTCATGGCCCAGATCGATCTTGAGGTGCTGCGCGGCCGTATCCGTTCGATGACGTTCGAGCGCGGCACGCCCGAGCAGGTCGCGTTGTGGCGCGAGGACGTTGCCGAGGCGCGCGCCAACCTCGTCATCGAGGATATGACGCCGACCGGCGACGAGGACGCGATGTTCGCGATGATGCTCGAGGAGGGCGTGCCGCCCTCGCTGATGCCGTCCATCATCCTTGGCCTCTACAAGCCAGGAACCAGCCAGATCGCAGCCTGACCTTGGCAGACGATCCCTACACCTATCCCGGTACGGACACGCTTCGGAACCGGCTCGGGATCACCGATGACAAGACCCTTACCGAAGCCGAGCGGAGGCTAACCCAGGCGCGCGGTGCGGAAGCCGCGCGCCTGACCTTTCCGACGACGACGGAGGGCTACCGCGCCCTCCACCGCCACCTCTTCCAAGACCTTTACGAGTGGGCGGGCCAGGACCGCAGCGTCAACATCGCCAAGGGCGGTTCGAACTTCGCGCACGTTCCCTACATCGCCCGCGAACTCGACAAGCGGTTTGCCGATATCGGCGCGGGCGACGCCCTGAAAGGCATCGCCCGCGACGAGTTTTTCGACCGGCTCGGCAACCACATCAACGAAATGAACGCCATCCACCCCTTTCGGGAGGGCAACGGGCGGACGATGCGCCACCACGCCGCGCAGCTTGCGCGCGATGCCGGCCACCCGATCCGGATCGCCTCGATCGACAAGACCGCTTGGATGGATGCGTCCCGACATGGCTTCCTCACCGGCGATCATCGACCCACGGCGGCGGTGCTCGCCGAGGCGGCGATCCGGCGCGACCTCGCACCCGAGGCGCGCATCGGCCCGGCCGGCATCGCCTTGCTGCCCCAGCGCGCGCCACCCGAGGGACAGCGTTACCGGGTGACGCTCGCCAAGGCGCGCGAGGAACTGGAACGCTACCTCCCCGCTGCCCGTCAGCAGGCGGCCGACCGGCTGCGCAGTCTCGTCAAGGAAGGCGCGTCGTCCGCGACCATCGTCAATGCGCGCACCGAGCTGGCCTACGTCCGTCATGCCAAGGGGCCGATCTATCAATCGCACCTGCTCACCTACCTCGGCGTCCGTCAGGTGGATGCGGTCATCACGCCCCAGCAGACCCCGCTCGAACGCGTGCGTGAAATCGGCTCTGCGCTCGGCGTGCAGATCAACTCGCAGCAACCGGCACAGCTTCAGCGCGCCATCCGCTCGCTGGAGCGGCCGATCCTGCCTCCCGGTGCTTCCCCGGGCCAGGAACGCCTCGCCGAGCTGTTCTTGAAGAACACCGCAGAGAAGAACCACGCCGATCCGCGCCTCGCGCCCGCGCAGTCGATCGTCGACGCGGCGAGGGAAAAGGCGCGGGAGCGCGGCGAAAGCGCGCGAATGGTCAATACCGTGGGCGACTCCACCCGCCAGCTCGTCGCCGACCGGATCAGGACCGGCACTGCGCTCGAGAGCGCAGCCGGCCAGCGTTCCGCCCCGCCCACCCCGCGGCCTGAGCGCGGCAAGGACCGGAGCCGGTAGGTTCCGCTCACGCCTAGCGCTCGTCGCGCCGTGTCGGGAACACCGGACCGCGCACGGTCATCCTGGCGGGGTCATAGGGCTTCTGCAGACCGACGATGTCGTCATAGGAGCCGCGCAGCCAGGTATCGATGTCCTCGGGCTCCAAGATCGTAATCATGGCCTTGGGATGGATCGGCGCGACCAGCGGGTTCGGGTCGCACGTCACCATGGTGAAGCCGTTCCCGCTTTCCGTGCGCTGCCAGAAGCCGGCTACGGCGAACACCGGCTGATCGGTCACGCCGAACCACATCTCCCCCTTGAGCGGAGGCTTGCCGTCGCCCAGGTCATGCTTCTCCGGCGTGAACTCACAGAATTCGGTGAGCGGGACCAGGCACCGGTTTTCCGGCTTCTCGGCGAGCCTACGCCATTGTGGAAGCCCGAGCTGGCGCACGTTGGTCATCGGCCATGCCGCTTTCCCGCCGAGCACGTCCCAGGTCATCACGTCCCATGCCCGTTCCCCACCCTGCTCGCAAACGACATAATTCCGGCTCTTGGGCCGAAGCTCGCGAGGGTCGAACCGGTTGTCGCGGGGCCGCTCGCTGAACAGCTTCGCGGCCGAGCCCCATAGGGTTTCGGGTTCATTCGACATGCGGGCACGATTGCACATGGATGCTGGGTATAGCGATCGGATCGACGTCGCCTAGCGCGCGACCGGTATCTCCTCGAGCCGCGTCGTCCACGCCGGACTCTTCTGCGATCGCTTGGTGTCGAACGATCGTGCTCCGCAGCCTTGCGCGGCGAGGACGACGGTGTTGCGCCCGAAGCGCGCGTTGAGCCCATCCATGGCGGCGAGCAGCCCCGGCGCCTTGGGGTCGGGTGCCGCGAACAGGTCCGCTTGCCCATCCCCTTCCGGGGTCAGGTCTTCCAGCAGAACGCCGCACTTCGTATACACCCGGCCGGGCTGAAACATCGCTTCAATCATCTTCCCCGCGATCCCGACGATGACGCGGGGATCGTTGGTCGGAGGCGACAGCCGCGCCGTTCGCGAGGCCGATGGCGGGTTCGGCCTATACCGGGAGCCGTGTGCGAAGGCGATCAGGCGGCCGGCAGCCAGCCCCTGCGCACGGATCTTCTCGGCCGCGCGCGCCGCGCGCCGCGCCATTGCTTCGCGCAGCTCGGGCAGCGCGGTGACGGGCTCGCCGAACTGCCGCGTCACCGCGGTCGCCTTGAGCGGTTCGGGCGCTACTTTGAAATCGTCGCATTCGGTCCCGCCCAGCTCGCGCACCAGGCGTTCCAGCACGACGGTGCCGACATCACGCGCGACCGCGGGCGGCAATGCCGCCAGGTCCGCGGTCGTTCTCACGCCCAGCGGGCGCAGCCGCGCTTCGAGCGCGCCTCCGATCCCCCATACCTCACCGACCGGCCAGTGCTCGAACAGACGCCGGCGCAGCTCCACGTCGTGAAGGTCGACGACGCCGCCCCAAACCTTTTCGGTCGCTTTCGCGAGCGCGTTCGCGACCTTCGACAGCGTGCGGGTCGGGCCGAGCCCGATCCTAGTCGGCAAGCCGACCGATCGGGCGATGTCGTCGCGGACCTGGTGGGCCGTCCTTACGTCGCCGAGCCCGTCCGGCAGCACGGGCAGGCGGAAGAAGCTCTCGTCGATCGAGTAGATTTCCACGGTATCGGAGTGATCGGCGACGACGGCGTTGAAGCGCCGATTGAGGTCGGCATACAGCTCGTAATTGCTGGACCGGACCTGGATGCCGTGACGCTTCACGCGCTCGCGCATCTTAAACAACGGATCGCCCATCCGGACGTGCAGCGCCTTCGCTTCCTCGCTTCGCGCGATGGCGCATCCGTCATTGTTGGACAGGACGATGACCGGCACGCCGCGTAACGAGGGGTCGAACAGCCGCTCCGCGCTGACGTAGAAATTGGCTATGTCGACGATCGCCCAGGACATGGGGCCTAGCGCCGGTAATCACGGACACCGGTCCGCACGACACCCCAAATCTCCACCCCGTCTGCCGGCGTTGCCTCATAGCGTTGCTGGCTATTGCGCGCCTCGAGGAACGCAGCACCGCGCCGGTGAACGAGCTGGCGGCAGACGAACCCGCCGTCGACGATCGCGATGACTATGTGCCCTTCCGCCGGCCGCATATCGCGATCGACCACCACGACGTCATTATCGTGGACACCAGCCTCGATCATGCTGCTACCGCTGATCCGGAACACGAAACTCGCCGCCCGATCGAGCCGAAGCAGCTCGATCAGGCTTATCGCGTCATCCTCCCAATCCTGGGCGGGGCTTGGAAAGCCGGCTCCTGCTGCGCCGACGATGCGGAGGATGGTCCCCTGCGGCACGTCGGCGAGCGGGACCGGCTGCATCACTGGCAGCATGTAGATTCCCTTCGCGTCCTTCTAACGCGTGAAGGAACGAAAAGTGAACGACTTACATGCGCCATTCGCCGCATCGATCGTTTGCGTCGCGCGATGAGGGCGGGCGCGATGCGCCGCGTACCCTTGATTGGGCGAGGGGCTTACGCGGAGAAAGACGATGCACCACGAGATGAGCGCCGAAATGCAGGCCTGCATGGATGCCTGCCACCACTGCCACATTACCTGCCTGTCGATGACGACGCAGCATTGCCTTCAGGTAGGCGGCCCGCACGCCGCACCCGACCACATCAAGATCATGCTGGATTGCGCGCAGGTTTGCGCCACCTCGCTCGACTTCATGGCCCGCGGCTCCGACCAGCATAAGCTCGTATGCGGCATCTGCGCCCAGATTTGCCGGGCTTGCGCGGCGAGCTGCAAAGGGCTGGACGGGATGGAGGAGTGCGTCGCCGCCTGCGAGCGGTGCGCCGAGGAATGCGAGAAGATGGCCGCCTGAGCGGCGAGGCGGGCGGCGCTCGGCCGCCCGCCCTTCACATCGCCGAAGCGGGCGGTTCGAGCGTTCCAAGCCATGCGACGAGCGCCAGGATCGCCACTGCGCAGCTCGCCTCGACCGCGAGGCTGCGCCGCAGGGCGCGAAGCGCGCCGTGATGATCGGCCGCGGCGATCGAGCGCTCGAACGCCGGCGTAAGTCTGAAGCGGTTGAGCGACGCGAGCGCAAGCATTGCGCCGAAGAGCGCGAGCTTGGCGATCAGAAGCTGGCCGTAGCGTGTAGTCGGAAGGTCCGGCAGATTGGCGAGGCCGACCAGCAGCCACGCGTTGACGACACCCGTGACGACGATCGTGCCGACCAGGATCGTGCCGACCATGCCGAACCCGTGCAGTGCGCGGTGCGTCAGGGTCAGATGGGCGGCGTCGACGCGGCCGACCGGCCGGGCGACGAGAAGCACGAGCCCGAGCAGGGCTCCGGCCCAGGCTCCGCCCGCGAGCAGGTGGAGAATGTCGGCGCCCAGATGCACCCAGCCAACAGCGCCCTCGTCCATCGCGCCGTGCCCTGTCCAAGCAAGCGTGGCGAGCGCCACGGCCGCAGCGAACGCCACCAGGCCGAGCAAAGCCGCGCGACCGGCTGCCACGAGGGCCGCGATCGACGCCACCACAAGCGCAGCCATGCGCGCTTCCCAGGCGGTGCCCGTCGCCGACCCGGAGAGGAGCATTCCGATCGCCTCCTGATCGATCGGCCAGGGCGGTGCCCCGGCCATCGCCGCCGCGAGCAGTGCGAGGGCGATCCCGGAGAACAGGAGGCCGAGCAGGCCGCTTCCGACGAGCCAGGGGCGCAAGGCGAGCGCATTGGCGCGCTCGCCGGCTTTGAGGCCGTAGAGACTAAAGGCCGACAAGCCGAACAACCCGCTCAGCGTTGCATAAAGCGCGACGCGAACCGCGATCAGCGGCCAGTCGGTCTCCACCCTTACTTGACCGCGAAGGCGAAGTTTCCGGCTACCCGGTGGGTGTCAACCGAGACCACATGCCAAGCGACGCTGTAGCGCCCCGCGGCGAGCGGCGCCTTGGGCGTGACGACGAGCGTGCGGCCATCATCGGCGACCCCGGCCGCAGCCGCGACCTTCATGGGCGCGTGCGCGGTGCCGCCATGCGCGGTCATCATCAGGTCCGCGCCCGAGAACTTCGGCATCAGCTTCTCGCTGAACCGCAGCGCGAGGCGCGCGGGCTTGGCGACAGTCGCGTTCGGCGCCGGTGAGGCGGACAGCAGCTTAGGATGAGCCTGGGCGGCGCTGGCGAGCCCGAGGATGGCAAGGGCGGCAGGGATTAGGGCGCGACGCATGCGGTTACTCCGTGATGTTCTGTCCATTCTACGCGGCACGGTCGCGCACCCCTCACGCGACCGATGAGGGATGATGGGCAGCGCTGCGTAACCAGTGTTAGAGGGGCGGAGTGGAAAACATGGATGATCTGGACAGAGCGTTGGTGAGGTTGGCGGGAGCACCTGTTCCGGCTGCGCTGGACGACGTCGAAGCACGTGTTCTCGCGCGCATCGGCACACGGCCGGTCGTGCGACAGGCCGGGCTCGGCATCGGTGCGGTGACGGTCGCGGCATTGGCGATCGGCATGATCGGCGCCGAGCTGCCCGCGACCGCGAGCCCCGCGGTGTCGCTCGCACCGCTCGGCGGGGCCTCGCCGCTCGCACCCTCGACTTTGCTGATCGGCGAGCCGTGACCTCGACCAAGCGCGTCCTGCTGTGTGTCGTACTCGCCTTTCTCGCGGCGATCGGGGGCGTGTTCGTTGGACGTGCGCTGTTGCCCCAGCCCAAGCAGCCGGGCGCCGCGCTGCACGAGGTCCTGCACCACAAGCTCGCGCTCGATGCCGATCAGCAGGCAAAGCTGAAGGTTCTGGAGGACCGGTTCGCGGTGCAACGGCGCGCTCTCGAGCTGGAGTTGCGCGCGACCAATGCTCGGCTCGCCGAGGCGATCGAGGCCGAGCACGGCAACGGCCCGCGGGTCACGGCCGCGGTCGATCAGAGCCATGCCGCGATGGGCGAGCTGCAGAAGGCCACGTTGGCGCATATCTTTGCCATGCGGCAGCTTCTGCGCACCGATCAGACCTCTCAATTCGATGCTGCGGTGGTGAAGGCGCTCACCGACGGCCAGGGGTGAGCCTCGATTGGACCACGCTGTCCGATGGCGAGCTGGCGACGCTCAGCATTGCCGGTCGGCAGGCCGCTTTTGCCGAAATCGTGCGACGCTACCAACAGCCGGTGTTCCGGCTCGCGCGGGCATGCGTCGGCGAACCCGACGAAGCGCTTGATCTGGTGCAGGAGACGTTCGTCGCCGCACACCAGGCCCTCCCGCGCTACGACGGGCAGCGCGCCATGAGAGCGTGGCTTTCGACGATCGCGATCAACAAATGTCGTGACTGGGCGCGAAAGCGCACGGTGCGCCGGTTCTTCTCCTTCGCGGCCCCCATCGATCATCGGGCTGAAGCTGTGGTGGACGATCAGGTGGCAATCGACGACGGCGCAGCCGACCGCCAGGAGTTGGACCGGGTAACAGATGCCATTTCCGCTCTGCCCATGAATCTAAAAGAGGCTCTGGTGCTGCGCACCATCGAGGGTTTGAGCCAAGCCGAAACCGCCGACGTGCTGGGGATCAGCCAGAAGGCTGTCGAAACCCGCCTCTACCGTGCCCGCTCGCGCCTCCTCGAAAAGTTGAACACCGAACAAGGGATCGGCGTGCGGGACGCGTAGAAGGAGTGAAACGGGCCGGTAGCGGCCCACCTTCTAGGAGCTTTCATGTCGCGCGTTCTCGACCGCCGCCAAGTGCTGCGCGGTGCCACCCTAGCCGGAAGCGGCCTTGCTCTGTCGGCCTATATGCCGGCGTGGGCGCAGCCGGTGTCCGCGGGCATCGCCAAGCCGTTGCCGACAGTTTCGGGCGACGACATTACGCTAAAGATCGCTCACCAGATGATGATGATCGACGGGCGGCAGAGCCACGCGATCGGCATCAACGGCACCGTGCCTGCTCCGCTCATCCGCTTGCGCGAGGGGCAGAACGTGCGCCTCCACGTCGTTAATGATCTGGATGAGGAAACCTCTATTCATTGGCACGGGCTGCTGGTGCCCTTTCAGATGGACGGCGTGCCCGGCATTGCCTTTCCAGGCATCCCGGCACGATCGACCTTCACCTACGAGTTCCCGATCATCCAGAGCGGCACCTACTGGTATCACAGCCACTCGGGGCTCCAGGAGCAGGAGGGGCACTACGGGCCGATCCTGATCGACCCCAAGGACCCCGACCCGGTGCAGTTCGATCGCGAGCACGTCATCGTGCTGTCCGATCACAGCTTCCAGCACCCGCACTACCTGTTCGACCGCCTCAAGAAGGAGTCGGGCTACTTCAACCGCCAGCGCCAGACCCTAAGCGGGCTGCTGGCGGGCAAGGATCAGCCGCTCAAAGAGCGGCTGATGTGGGGCAAGATGCGGATGGACCCCGCCGATGTCGCCGACGTGACCGCCTCGACCTACACCTATCTGGTCAACGGCTACGGTCCGAAGGACAATTGGACCGCGCTGTTCCGGCCGGGCGAGCGGGTGCGGCTTCGGTTCATCAACGCATCGTCCATGACGACCTTCAACGTCCGCATCCCCGGCCTGCCGATGACGATCGTCGCGGCTGATGGGTTGAACGTGCGCCCCGTTCAGATCGACGAGTTCCAGTTCGGCCCGGCCGAGACCTATGACGCGATCGTCACGCCGCCCGACATGCGCGCCTACACGCTGGTGGGCGAGAGCGTCGATCGCTCCGGCATGGCGCGCGCGACGCTCGCACCCCGCGAGGGCATGGCTGCCGAAGTCCCGCCACTTCGCAAGCGGCCGCTCGCGACCATGAAGGACATGGGCATGGGCGGCCATGACATGAGCACGATGGATCACGGCTCCATGCAGGGCATGGGAAGCGCTGCGACGGGCGCACAGGCTGGATCAATGGCGGGCATGGACCATGGCGGTATGGACCATGGCGCAGGTGCCGGTTCGATGCAGGGCATGGACCATTCCCAGATGAACCATGGTGCCGCCGGCGCTGCTGCCGGCGCCATGGCCGGGATGACCGCGCCGCAGGGTCAGAGCGGCGCCATGCCCGGGATGGATCATGGGTCGGGTGCGATGCCGGGCATGACAGATAGGCAGCCGATGGCCGGAATGGACATGGGCAGCATGAACATGCGCGATTTCTCGAAGGCCCCGGGTGTGAAGAAGGGTCCGGGTGTCCAGACCATTTCGGCCATGCCAGTCGATCGCACGGGCGAGCCCGGTCAGGGCCTCGAGAATGTCGGGCACCGCGTGCTGACCTATCGCGATCTGGTGGCACTCGATCGCAATCCCGACACGCGGGCACCCGAGCGCGAGATCAAGCTCCACCTTACCGGTAATATGGAGCGGTACATGTGGGGTTTCGATGGCGAGAAGCTGTCGGAGAGCCCCGATCCGATCACCCTGCTGCACGGCGAACGGGTGCGTGTCACCCTCATCAACGACACGATGATGGGCCATCCCATTCACATCCACGGTCACTTCTTCGACCTGGTGACGGGGAAAGGTGCCTATGCGCCCCGGAAGCATACCGTGCTCGTCCAGCCAGGCGGCACGGTGAGCTGGGACGTGACAGGCGAGGAAGGCGATTGGGCGTTCCACTGCCACATGCTCTACCACATGCACGCAGGGATGATGCGCGTCGTCCAGGTCCGCAAGGCCGGGGAGGCAGCAGCGTGAACCGGTCACTCCTTCTCGCCGGCCTTGCCTCGGCAGTCGTCGCCGGCCCTGTGTTCGGGCAGAGCATGGATCATTCCATGCACAACATGCCGGGAATGACCATGCCGGCGAAGCCCGCGGCCAAGGCGACCCCCAAGCCCGCGCGGAAAGCGGCAGCCAAGCCCGCGGCCAAGCGGAAGGCCCAGGTTCGGAGGGCCCCGCGTCGCGCTCAGGCCGCGCCGGCTCGGGTGGCCGATCCGCACGCCGGTCACGACATGAGCGGGATGCAGGGAATGGACATGGGCGCTCAGCAGCAGCCCGCGCCCGCGCAAGATCCGCACGCCGGGCACGACATGTCCGCCATGCCCGGCATGGGTTCCCCGGCAGCAGCCGGGCAGGACCCGCACGCCGGGCACGACATGAGCGCGATGCCCGGCATGGCGATGGATGGTAGCCAGACAGGCGCCAAGATCGGGACCGACCTCCCCCCCGGCAACAAGCCCGCTCCCGCTCCGCCCGGCGATCATCTCGCCGATCGTTTCTGGGGGGCGGATGCCATGGCCAGCTCCCGCGAGAACGACCTGCGGCGCGAGCATGGCGGGATGACCTACTATCAGGTGCTCTTCAATCTTGCGGAGTATCAGGCCCGCAAAGGAAGCGACGGCTACCGCTGGGATGGCGAGGCTTGGGTCGGAGGCGACATCAATCGCCTTTGGCTGAAGTCAGAAGGCGAAGGTGGTTTCGGCAAGGCGCTGGAGAGCGCCGAGGTGCAGGCGCTCTACAGCCATGCCCTCGATCCCTATTGGAATCTCCAGGCCGGCGTCCGCTACGACTTCAAGCCGAACCCGTCGCGCACCTATGCGACGATCGGGATCGAGGGCTTGGCCCCCTACCAGTTCGAGGTCGAGGGCGCGCTGTTCCTCTCCGACAAGGGGGACGTGCTCGCCCGCGCCGAGGGCTATTACGACCAGCGCATCACCAACTACTTCGTTCTCCAGCCCAGGGTAGAGGCCAACTTCGCCGCCCAGGACGTGCGGGAGACCGGGATCGGCTCCGGGCTGACGGACCTGGAGGCCGGTTTGCGGCTTCGCTACGAGGGCCGCCGTGAGTTCGCGCCCTATATCGGCGTGTCGTGGGAACGGCAGTTCGGCGACACCGCCCGCTTCTCGCGGGCGCGGGGCGACGACACAGGGGGCTTCAGCTTCGTCGCCGGCGTGAGGACCTGGTTCTGAGCCCGCGGCTCCGCCTCCACCTTGGAGCGAGCAAGATCCACCGCTGGCTTGCTCTCCTGATCGGCGCGCAGGCGATCGTCTGGTTCACCAGCGGCCTTGTGATGAGCCTGCTCCCCATTGACACCGTGCACGGCGATCACCGGATCGAACGGAACGCCGAGCCGGCGCTGTCGAGCACCCAAGGCTTCGCATCGTTGCCTGCCTTGCTGGCGTCGGCCGGAGCGCCGGTCCGCCAGCTTCAGCACCGAATGCTGCTCGGGCGAGCGATCGTTGAGGCACAGCTTGTGGATGGTCGCATCCGTCTGCTGGACGCTCGCACGGCTGCGCCGATCCCACCATTGGATGCCAGGGTGGCCGGGACGATCGCTCAGAAGGCGTATCGGGGGGCTGGTGTGCCCGCACCCACCATCGAGCGGATTGAACGAGCCAGTACCGAGTATCGCGGGGCGCTGCCGGCATGGAGTGCAACGTTCGCCGACGATGACGCCACCCGAATCTATGTAGCGGCCGAGACGGGACGGCTCACGTCGGTCCGAACAGGAACGTGGCGGCTGTACGACTTCTTCTGGGGTCTCCACATCATGGATTGGACGGAGCACGAGCGGTTCAACACGCCGTGGCTCAACGCTTTCGCCGCAGGCGGTCTCGTCTTCGCAGTGTCGGGTGCGATCCTTCTCTTCATGCGCTGGCCGAGACGGCCGCGCCGCAAAGCCGGGGGGCGTATTTCCAGACAGGGAGTCGCATGATGGACGAGCACCAAGGCAAGATGAACATGGGCATGGGCTACGGTCGTTTTGCGGCAATGGTGGCGACTTCGACCGTTGTCATGTTCGGGCTGATGTACGTGAACGTCTATGCCCTCGGGCATATAGAGTTCAGCCAGACGCGGTTCTGGATGGCCTTCGTGATGGGCGCCACGATGGCGATCATCATGCTCCTTTTCATGTGGTCGATGTACAAGAACAAGCGGACGAATGCCGCGATTATCGGCGGTAGCATCGTAGTGTTCGCGCTCGCGCTGTGGCTCGTCCGCAGCCAGGAGACGGTGGATGACGTGAGCTGGATGAAAGCCATGATCCCGCACCACTCGATCGCGATCCTGACGAGCGAGCGCGCGCACATCAAAGACCCCGAGGTGCGCAAGCTGGCGGACGGAATCATCGATGCTCAGGTTCGTGAGATCACGCAAATGAAGCGGGCCATTGCCAGGCTTGAGGCAAATCCTACGCCTGCGAATGCGCCCGACCTGCCTTCCTATCGTGACAAGCAGGTTCCCCCTCCCCCACCTGAAACTGATGATAGCGTCGGGGTGAATACCCTTCAGCCGATCCGCTGAATTCGATCATGGGCGTGAGGGATACGGTACGCGCGCCCGTATCCCTCCTGTGGGCGGGGGCGTTTACCCAGGAGAGACACGATGAAGAAGATGACTGTTTTGGCCCTCGCGGCCGCGCTCGGCGCCGCTCCGGCCATCGCCCAGATGCAGGGCATGGATCATTCGGGCATGAACCACGGTCAGATGATGAAGCCGACGCCGGCGAACCCCTATCCGCCCTCTGAAATGCAGATGCATCAGAAGATGATGTCGGCCATGGGCGCTGATGCGACCGAGACCTGGGTCCGCAAAATGGTCGAGCATCATCGCGGTGGCATTGCCATGTCGCAGATAGTGTTGCGCGAAACCAAGGACGCAAAGGTCCGCATGATGGCCACCAAGACGATCGCCGAGCAGAACAAGGAAGTCGGCGAGCTGAACGCCTGGCTGCGGGCGCACGGCAAGGCTGCACAGTGATCGGCCCCCGCCCCACCGCAGGGTTTGCCTGCGGTGGGGCGGCCATCTAGGAATAGACATGACCCGCATTCGCCTTCTCGCCGCTGTTGCAGCGTTCGCCATGCCGGTCGCAGCCGTGGCTGCCGGGCCGGTGCTGATGCACCGCGATCCGGGCTGCCCATGTTGCGAGAAGTGGGCGCAGCAGGTGAAGGCTCAGTTCGGTCGGGCGGTCCGCGTCGTCGACGACGCGAACCGGCCCGCGTTCATGAAGGCCCGGGGCGTGCCCGCGGACTTGGCCTCATGCCACACGGCCATCATCGACGGCATGACTTTCGAGGGTCATGTGCCAATCGCCGACATGAAGCGGGCTCTGGCAACGCACCCAAAGGGTGTGACGGGGCTCGCGGTTGCCGGGATGCCGATGGGCTCGCCGGGCATGGAGATGCCGGGCATGAAGACCCAGCCCTACGACGTCGTTGCGTTCGGACCTGGTGGACGCAAGGTGTTCGCCCACCACTGAAAAGGAGGGAGGCGCAGACGCCTCCCTCCCCTGGCTTACTTTTTGGGCATTCCGGACATGTCGTGACCGGCATGATCGCCGCCCTTCTTCATGTCCTTGCAGCAATCGCCCTTGCCGTCCTTGCAGCAATCGGCACCGTCTTTGCAGCACGCCATGTCGGCGCAGCAGGACCCGGCCGCGAAGGCTGCGGTCGGAAGGGCGAGCGCCAGCGCTGCGCCGATCAGCTTGAACTTGGTCATTAAAAGGGGTCACTGCACGAAAGTGAAGTTTACGTACGCTAGGATCGAACGAACGGCGAACGCGGACGGTCCTAACGTCTGAAGGGAATGACGACAGCCTGATCGAGGAAGACGCGCATGCCTTCTTCTTTAACGGTCTGGCGGAAGGCGGCATGAGCCGCATCGTCGGTCGCGAAGAGGTCATCCCACACCGTGGACGTTCCATTCTCATTTTCCACTTCGAGCGACCAACCCGGCTCATTCTCGAGCCTTATGATATTTACACTCACGGTGATGCCCTGCTCTGTAACGACGCCGGATAGGCTCGAAGTGACGATGTTGGGGTCGCGTTCGTGCATCACTCTTTCCTCATGCTTTGCTACGGTTTGGCAGCGGCGCCTTCGAGCGCCTTGTAGAGCGCTGTTTTACCGACTTTGAGCCGCGTGGCCGCCTCCCGGACCGTCAGGCCTGCCGCGATATGATCGCGCGCCTTGCGCAATTTGTCAGGCGTGATGACCGGACGCCGACCGCCAAGGCTCCCCCGTTCCCGCGCAGCCTTCAAGCCGGCGTTGGTGCGCTCGCGGATCAGGTCGCGCTCGAACTGGGCGAGCGAGCCGAAGATGTTGAACACGAGCATCCCGCCCGACGTGGTGGTGTCGATCTGCTCGGTGAGCGATCGGAAACCAACGCCACGCGCGGCCAGTTCGCCGACCTTTTCGATCAGGTGGCTCATTGAGCGACCGAGGCGGTCCAGCTTCCATACAACTAGCGTGTCACCGCCACGTAGATAGGCCAGGGCCTCGGCAAGCCCCGGCCTATCAGTTTTAGCGCCGGACGCATGGTCGTCGAAGATGCGCTCGCATCCGGCCGCGTTGAGCGCGTCGTGCTGTAGCGCCAGCTTCTGGTCGCCGGTCGATACCCGCGCATAGCCGATCAGCGCCACGGTCGGTTCCGATCTGTCCGTTTTCCCATCGATTTGCATTCTTGTCCGAATCGCCATCGCGGGTCCAGAGTTGACGGACATATTCATGCTGGCCGCCAGAGGACCGTCTGACGGACAGTGCGGGAAAGGTCGTGACGCATGGCAAGACGGCAGTTGCTGACACGCGAAGCGCTCGGCTCACATTACGATCCTCCAACCGACGAACGGGAGATCGCCCGTCACTTTACCCTCAGCCGTGAGGATCTCGATCTTGTCAGCGAACGACGTGGAGCGCCAAGCCGCCTCGGGTTCGCGCTGCTGCTGCTTTACATGCGTTGGCCGGGCCGCGTGCTGGAAGCCGGTGAGAAACCGCCGAGTGCCATCCTCGCCTTTGTCGGCGATCAGGTCGACGCGCCGGCAAAGGCGTTCGACGATTACGCCCGTCGCGATGAAACCCGCCGCGGGCATCTCGCCGATCTCATGCAGCGGTTCGGCTATACCGCTTTCGACCGTAACCACTTTCGCGAGATCGTGGCGTTCGCGATGCCGGTCGCGCAGACCGTCGCGCAGCCTCTCTTGCTTGCCGGCACCGTGATCGACGAGTTGCGTCGGCGACGGGTACTACTGCCGCCCCCGGCTGTCATCGAGGCAATCGTCAGGCACGCGCGCCAGCAGGCCGAACAACTCACCCATGAAATCCTGACCAGCGGCATTGAGCCTGACAAGCTCACGATGCTCGATGCCTTGCTGACCCGGCGGTCGGATCAGGGAACGACATGGCTGGCCTGGCTGCGCAATGCGCCGCAATCACCGGCACCGCGCAACATCCTGCGGCTGCTGGAACGGCTCGATCATGTCCGCAACCTCGGCCTCGACCTTGCGCGCGCCGCCATGATCCCATCAGCGACATTCGACCGGCTTGCCGACGAGGCGGTACGGATCACGCCGCAGCACCTCGGCGAACTGACCCCGCTACGCCGCCATGCGACACTGGCGGCCGCAACAATCCGCCTTGAGGAAAGCCTCACCGACGCGACGCTCACCATGTTCGATAAGCTTCTCGGCAGCATGGTACGCCGGGCGGAAAACCGAACGCGCGACAAGGCAATCAGGACGGTGCGCGAGATGCAGGGGCATCTGCGCACCCTGACCAACAGTTGCCGCGTGCTCATCGACGCACACGCCAAGGGTATCGACTCCCTCGCGCGTCTCGGCCCGTTCGACTGGGAACGGTTCGGCTCCGCCGTCGATCAGGCGGAAGTCCTGGTCCGCCCCGAGACGATCGACCGCACGGCCGAACTTATTGAGCGGCATCGCACGGTGAAGTTGTTCGCCGGGCAGTTCCTGCGGGCGTTCGAGTTTCGCGGTGCCGGGCCGGTGCAGGGAATTCTCGACGCGCTCGCCATCATCGCTGATCTCTACCATACTGGAAAACGACGCCTGCCTGACAAGGTGCCGCTGCGCTTCGTGCCGGCGGGCTGGCGTCCATTCGTAATCCGTAACGGTGTCGTTGATCGCGCGGCCTATGAACTCTGCGCACTGTCTCAGCTTCGCGATCGGCTGCGGGCCGGCGATATCTGGGTGGCAGGCAGCCGACAGTTTCGGGATTTCGACAGCTATCTCATTCCGCCCGCTACCTTCGCAGCGTTGCGCGAGAAGGGGCCACTTCCGCTCGCGATCGCGACCGGGTTCGTATCTCATATCGAGGATCGCCGTGAACGCCTGAACCGCGCGATCGAACGGGTAACGGTGCTGGCCCGGCAGGGCGAACTGCCGCAGGTCCGGCTCGACGAAAACGGGCTGATGATCTCCCCTTTGAAGGCGATCACACCGCCCGCCGCAGAGGTCGCCCGCCGCACCGCCTATGACCGTCTCCCCCGCGTGAAAATCACGGATATCCTGCTCGATGTGGATACGTGGACCGGCTTCGGCGACTGTTTTACCCACCGGCGATCAGGCCGTCCGGCCGACGACCGTAATGCGTTGCTGACCGTGATCCTTGCCGATGGCATCAATCTCGGCCTGACCCGCATGGCGGACAGTTGCCGTGGTGCCAGTCTGCGCCAACTCGCGCATCTGCATGACTGGCACATCAGCGAAGCCGCCTATGGCGAGGCGCTCGGACGACTGATCGAGGCGCATCGCGCGATGCCGCTTGCCGGATTATGGGGCAGCGGCATCAGCTCGTCGAGCGACGGACAGCAATTCCATGCCGGCGGGCGGGGCGCTGCGATCAGCGATATCAACGCGCGCAACGGCAACGAACCCGGTGTGTCGTTCTACACTCATATCTCGGACCAGTATGACCCGTTCGGCTCGCGCGTGATCGCCGCGACCGCGGGCGAGGCTCCCTATGTCCTCGACGGTTTGTTGTATCACCAGACCGGGTTGTCGATCGAAGAGCATTATACCGATACGGGCGGCGCGTCCGACCATGTGTTCGGGCTGATGCCGTTCTTCGGCTACCGCTTCGCGCCACGCTTGCGTGATATCAAGGAGCGCCGCCTGCACCTCCTGCCCGGGCAGGAAGCGGGGCCGTTGCTTGCCGGCATGGTTGGCGATCCGATCGCGCACGACCACTTAGCCGCGCATTGGGACGAACTGCTGCGGCTCGCCACCTCGATCCGAACCGGAACCGTCACCGCGTCGGCTATGCTGCGCAAGCTGTCCGCCTATCCGCGCCAGAACGGTCTGGCATTAGCGCTGCGCGAGCTCGGACGGCTCGAACGCTCGATCTTCATGCTCGACTGGTTGCAGGACATTGATCTGCGCAGGCGCACCCAGGCGGGGCTGAACAAGGGGGAGGCGCGCAACGCGCTTGCCCGCGCATTGTTCTTCAACCAGCTCGGCGAGCTGCGCGACCGCCAGTTCGAAAATCAGTCTTACCGCGCCTCCGGCCTCAACTTGCTGGTCGCCGCGATCATCCTGTGGAACACACGCTATCTCGAACGGTCACTGGCCGACATGGGAGCGCCGGACGATATTGCCCGCCATATCGCACCGCTGGGCTGGGAGCATATCGCGCTCACCGGCGACTATAGCTGGGAGCGGGACGATAGGCCGGCACCGGATCAGCTCAGGCCGCTACGCATCTCGCCCTCGCTCTTGGCAGCTTAGCCCTTTGTATGACCTGATACGCCCAAGTCGGTGATAGCGAGTAAATTGACCGTTCTCGAAAGCGGACATTTCGAACCACGGTTCTGACACTTCGCGCCGCGCAAGAATACGTGGGCCTGCGGCAGCTTCACAACCGTCCGGTTATGACACCAGCGACTTTCCCGATTGAGATGGTATTTTGGGATTATGGAAGTGGCTCGGTTAGCCGGTTCCACCTGAAACATCGGGAGCCACCTTGGGGTCGGGGTCCTGCGCCTTGCCGGTTGCGGGTGCCGCCTTCTGATGCGGCATGGCGGTGAGATAGGCGACGATTGCGTCGACGTCCTTCTCGGCCACCGGCGCCTTATACACCTCGCGCATCTTGGTGACGGTCGCCTTCCACTGAGCCGCCGATAGCGCAGGCTGGGTCAGCGCCATACTGGCCGAGTGGCATGAGGTGCAGTTGGCGTTGATGACGTCGGCGTGCGGACCATCGGGATAGCTCGCGTCGTCGACCGGCAGGTCGACGCTGGTCGAGGTAAGCGAGAAGCCGCGGGCCGACACGCTGACGGGGGGCGCCGGCTCGGACGTCTCGGAGATCGGGGCAGACGCCTTGCGGCTGCTCGGCGCACCTATCGAGATGAGGATGATACCGGTCAGGCCGATCAGGCCAGCGGCCATGATGCCGGGAGACGGGGTCTTCATGCTACTCGCTCCTCAGGCCGCAATGATGGTGGTGGTTTCGATGTTGCCGCGCATGAACCCGCCGGGGTTCCAGATCGGCTTCATCGGCTGGGCGACACCGTTGGCGTTCCAGCAGCGCACCATGATGGGGTTGGGACCGCGCCTAAGCGGCACGCGACCATCCCAGCGCCGGAAGCTATACTTGCCCTCGTCCGCTCCGAGCGTCGTCCTGTACCAAGTGCGGCCACCATCGGATGAGACATCGACCTTGGCGACGCCGCAGTCGCCGCCCATCGCGATCCCGCCAACCGGGATGGACGCTTCATAGGCGATCGCCTGGCCATCCGGCAGGCTGGTCATCCAGCTGCGCGGGATCATGCGATTGATCGGCACGGTCGGGAAGTCCTTGGCACCGGGCGCGACATTCGCGCCGGGTGTAGCCGGTATCTTGTAGGCCTTGGCCATCCAATACTGGTCGTCAGGGCCGGGCAGTACCTCGATCGCGTTCAGCATCTTGACCCAGTAGGTCGAATACCAGCCCGGGACGATCAGCCGGCAGGGAAAGCCGTTGAGGAGCGGCAGCTGCTCGCCGTTCATGCCGAAGGCGATCATCACTTCGCCGTCGCGGGCATGGTCGATGTCGAGCGCCTTCTCGAAGTCAGGGGCGCCCGTCACAACCGGCTGATCGAGCGCGCCGAAGCGCACCTGTACCGCGCCTGCCTTGACCCCCGCGAGGTCCAGCACGTCGCGCAGGCGCACGCCGAGCCATTTGGCATTGCCCATCGCGCCGTTGCCCCATTGCGCGCCGGCGACACGCGGCTGGAACAACCCACGGCTGTTGCCCGAGCACTGATTGACCGCTGCCATCTCGACGCGCGGCAGGCGCAGCAGTTGGGCAAGGCTGATCGACAGCGGTCTGTTGACGTGGCCGAAGACCTTGAGGCGAAAGCTCTCGACGTCGATCGAGGTCGGGATGTCGGCCCAGTGCCAGCGGACGAAGAACTGGTCGTTGGGCGTGAACACCGACTTGTCGAACACGTCCATCGGCGTCTCCAACAGCGGAGGATGGATGCGTTGGAGGATCATGCTGCCCTTGCCAGGAAAGGCGCTGGTCATCGGCCGCTCGGCATTGCCGCCAGGCAGCTTCAGGTCGACGAGCTGCTGCGCCAGCGCAGGTGTTGCGGCAAGGCCGGCGGTGCCGAGCGCCGTACGCCTGAGAAAGCGGCGACGGCTGGTTTCACTCGCCAGCGCGGCGTCAAAATTGTCCATGACAAGGCTCTCCTGTGGCCAGCCACGCTGGCGGATCGAAGGGGCGTTCTGCAAGTGATCGGACCGACTGATCCGATCATCAGGGTGGATCAGTTCGGGGTAGCGATGCAGGGCGAGACGAACAGGTTGCCGCGCCATGCTCCGGCGAGCGTCTTGGCACCGACCAGCAGCCACATCGCCGCGAGCGCGATCGTCAGCACCGTGCCGACGATACCGAAGAAGCCGAGGTTCAGCGTCGTACCGAGGCGGAAGGTGGCGACGGTGTAGACGCCGAGCGGGAAGGTATAGCCCCACCAGCCAAGGTTGAATGGGACGCCGGCGCGCCAGTAGCGGATGGTGATGAGCGTCGCGAGCGCCAGCCACCACAGGCCGAAACCCCACAGGCAGAGCCCGGCGACGACGCCGATCCCTTGCGCGACGGTACCGACACCGACCAGCCCGTGCGCCGCGAGGATCGCCGGCGCATCCGCCCCAAGCACCAGCATACCCAGCGCCCCGGTGCCGATCGGCCCCAGCGCGAGCCAGGAGGATGCCGCCATGCTCTCGTGCGGGAGCTTGTGGAGCGCCATGCGCAGGATCAGAATAGCGAGGATGCCAAACGCGACCGGCACCGAATAGGCCCACAGCACATACGAGGTCGCGAGCGTCACGATCTGCGCGTGGGGATCGGTCAGATGCGGAGCGAGTAGCCCGCCGCTGGCACCCGCCACTTCCGCTGCGACGACCGGCAGCAGCCATACCGCGGTCATGCCGTCCAGGCTGTGCTCGTGGCGGGTAAACATCAGGTAGGGGATCAACACGCCGCAGGCGAGCGACATGGCGACGTCGATCCACCACAGGACGTGTGCGACCGGCACGATGCCGTTACCGAATCGCGCGATCCCGAAGGCGAGACATCCGTTGATGATCGTCGCCAGGCCCATCGGGATGGTCCCGATGAACATCGACACGGTGTTGTGGCCGAAGATGCGCCGTGCCTCATGCCCGAACATCGCCCAGCGCGCGCCATAGAGACCGGCGAACAGGATGAAGAGCGCGATGTTGAAGAACCACAACACCTCGCCAATCGGTTTGAGCGCGGGGCCGATGCCGGGCACCTGCGGCAGCGCGAGAGCGAGGATGCCGGTGCCCATGGTCGCGGCAAACCAGTTGGGTGTGAACTGGCGGATCATCTCGCGCGGGTGATCGAGCCTGCTTAGCGGCTTGAGGCCGGTCAGGGCCGAAGGTGCGTCGGCAGTCATGCGACCTGCTCCTTGATGAGGTCCGTCAGCGCGTCGGCCGCGCGGGTGCGATAGCGTTCCTTGTGGCGCAGCGCGTGGAAGGCGCGATCGGGTAACTCAAGCGCCAGCTCGACCAGATCGCCGGCCTTGAGCGCGCGTGCGACGACCAATCGCGACAACACAGCGACGCCGGCACCGGCCTCGACCGCGGTACGCACCGCCTCGTTGGACGGCAGCGTCATCGCTACCGTCAGCTGGGCCGGATCAAACCCGCGCGTTCGCAGCACGTCCTCGAAGGTCGAGCGCGTGCCCGAACCCTGCTCGCGGACGATCCAGCGTGCAGCGCGAAGCCAGTCCTCGTCGACACGCTCGGCGTCCCTGCGTCCGACCAGCACCATCGGATCGCGTCCGACTTCCCAATGCGCCAGCGCTGGTTCGTCCACTTCGCCTTCAACGAAACCGAGTTCCGCCGCTCCGCTAAGGACCTGCGCTGCCGCGCCTTCGGTGTTGTCGATCGCCAGCTCGACCGCGATCTGCGGGTGGCGCTCGTGGAAGGCGGCAAGCCTTGCGGGCAACCAGTAGCTTGCGATCGTCTGGCTGGCGACGATCCGCAACGAACCACGGGCAAGCCCGGCATAGTCCGCCAGCATCGTCTCGGCATGCGCTGCCCGCCCCAGCACCGCGCGCGCTTCCTCCAGAAAGCCGCGGCCCGCTTCGGTCAGCTGGATGCCACGCCCGACGCGGTGAAACAGAGGAACCCCGTAGCGCGCTTCGAGGGCCGCGACCGCGCCGGAGGCAGCGGACTGCGTGACGTTCAGCACCTCTGCTGCCTTGGTGACGTGTTCGCGCTCGGCGACACCGACGAAGATTCTGAGCTGCTCCAGGGTCATGCAGCTTGTATCGCGGAAACTGATCGATACGACCAACCGTTTGATCTGTTTGTTCCAATCTGGATATCGGAACGATTGGTAATCCTTCGTCTGCGATAGTCTTGAAGGCTTGAAGCGATCCGCGCGCTTGCGGCGTTGGTTCGTCCATGACTGATATGATCGAGCGCAAATCCGATCCCTACAACGCCGAGCCGACGCCCGGCGCGCTGATCGAGCGGTTCCTGACGCCGCAGGCGCTGTTCTACGTGCGCAGCCATGGTGCAGTGCCCGATCTGCCTGCCGATCACCGGATCGAAGTGAGCGGGACGGGCATGGCGAGCCGCTCCTTCTCGGTGGAGGAACTGAAAAGCGCGTTGGCCACGCGGACGGTGACGGCAGTTCTCCAGTGCGCCGGCAACCGGCGCACGGATCTCCAGCAGGTCGCTAAAACGTCCGGCGACCCCTGGGACGTGGGCGCGATCGGCAATGCGGAATGGACCGGCGTACGACTGTCCGACGTACTGGATGCCGTCGGTGCGCCGAATGCGTCCGACCTGTTCGTGGCGTTCACCGGCGCGGACGAGCTGGACGTCGAAGGCGAGGAAGCATTGTTCGGGGTCTCGATCGCCATGGACAAGGCGCGGCAACCCGACGTCCTTATTGCCTGGGCGATGAACGGCGAGCCGCTGACGCCCGAACACGGCGCACCGCTCCGCATGGTGGTGCCGGGCTATGCCGGGGTGCGGAGCGCCAAATGGCTGACACGGATCGAGGTGCGCGAGACGCCATCCGACGCACCGATCCAGGCGCACGACTACAAGCTCTTTCCTGCCGATGTGACGAGCGACACCGTCGACTGGAGCCAGGGTCTGACCATCAATGCCATGCCGCTCAACGCCGCGATCTGCGTGCCCGGCTCTGGCGAAAGCCTGCCGGCCGGGGAGGTGCGGATCGAGGGCTATGCCATCGCCTATGATCGCCGCGTCTCTCGGATCGAAGTGTCGGTAAACGGTGGTCGCGACTGGCAACAGGCGACGTTCACCGATGATCCGGAGGCGCACTGGGGTTGGCGGCGCTGGACCCTCGACGCCACGCTCGCCAAGGGGCGCCAGCACCTTGTCGTGCGCGCCTTCGACGAGACTGGACAGGGTCAGCCCGAGCGGCCGGATACGGTGTGGAACTTCGCCGGCTATCTGTGCACCGCCTGGCATCATGTGCACGTGCTGGTCGAATGATCGAAGCATCAGCGGCATCGGACCTCGGCTTCTGGATCGATGCGATCGGGCGGCTGGTGGTGGCGACCGCGGCTGGGATGGTGCTCGGCTGGGAACGCTCGCGCGAGAACCGGCAGATCATGGGATTGCGAACGCTGGGTCTGGTCGGTCTGGCGAGCTGCATCGCCGTGCAGGCGATCGTGCACAGTGGCTTGCCGAACGTAAACGCCGATGCCGCAGGACGGGCGATGCAGGGCATTCTGTCCGGCGTCGGCTTCATCGGTGCCGGCGCGGTGCTGCGGGTCGGCCAGGGTCAGGAAGTGCATGGATTGGCGACCGCCGCGTGCATCTGGGTCACGGCCACGATCGGCGCGGCAGCAGGGTTGGCGGTGTGGCCGCTCATCATCGGCGGGTTGAGCCTTGCGATGCTCGTACTGTTCGCGGGCGCTCCGCTCGAACGTCGCATTCGCGAGCGGGCCAGGCTGACTCCGGCAGAGGCCGACCGGAAGGATGCCGAGCGCAAGCCGTGATCCCGCTGGTCCGCCCAGTGCCTGTCGGCGCTAAGAAGCGGCCAGGCGCTATCAGGAGACAAGCCCCGCATCGGCCTGGCGCCGGACCTCATCGGCGATCGGATGCAGCTCGGCAGCGGGTCGCTCGCCCACTACACTATAGCCGATCCCGTCGACAGCCCATGTGACCCGGCCCATGGTCCCGCTGGACGTGCTGGTCATGCTTGCGCTCTTGTCGATTTGCATAGGCCTCGTCAGCACCGCGAGCTTTGACGCTTGCGGTCCATCGTAGAGGAGAAGAACCGCAGGGCCGTGGGGCGTCGCGACCAATCGCCCCCCGCCATAGCGGTAACCGGCTGTGCTGAGGTCCGGGATGGTCACGCGCTCACCCAATCGGGCGGAGGTCCACCGGATCAGCATGGCGCGCTGGTCGGGGCCGATTTCCGCCGGTCGTATCCGGTCGGCGGCATAGACACGGAAATTGTCACTCGCCTCGTTGGCCAGCGCCGCGATGCCCGCGCGGGGTTCGCCGCTCCAACGCGCACTCGACCAGCCCCCGCCAAACCCGACCGCCAGCAGAAGCGACGCGGCGATGGCGAGTTGCCAACGCGGTTGGCGTTGCCGTCCCCTGATGGCTGCGACGCGCATCGTCGCCGGGATAGGTTCATCCGCGATTGGAGCGAAAAGCGATGCAAGGGCTCGCGCCTGCTCCGCCTGCTCCCGCAAACGGGCATGCACGTCCGGCTGGCCTTCAAGGTAAGCGTCGACCAGACGCTGCCGCTCGGGCGACAGCCTGCCATCGATCCACGCGGCCAGATCGTCCTCTCCGATCGGGCTGGTCATCGAATACTCCTTAATCGTGGCCGTTCACCCTCCCGGAGGAGCGTCGCCAGACGGTCGCGCCCCCGCGATATGCGCGACATCACCGTTCCCAGCGGCACACCGACGACGGCAGCGACTTCCCCATATGACAGACCTTCGACGGAAATGAGGAGCAGCACCGTCCGCTGCTCCTCGGGCAACGCATCAAGTGCGCGCAACAGGTCTCGGTGGTGCAGGCCTGCGTCCTGATCGGCCGGGCGACCGAGCGCAACGTCGTCCACGAGGTGGAGCGGAACCGCCGTACCTCGCCGGACATGCTGCCGCTTATGATCGACCAACAGATTATGCAGGATTGCATAGACCCAGGGGCGAACCTCCGTCCCGCGTCGTTGCCGCCAGCGCCCGACCGCGCGCTCAAGGCAATCCTGCACCAGGTCATCCGCCATCGCCCGATCGCGCAACCACGACCGGGCATAACGGCGCAGACCGGGGACCAGGGGCTCGATCGCGGCGGCAAGCGGGTCCATCTCAGTCGCGCTGCACCTGCACGATGCGGCCCGGTGCGCCATTCACTACCTCGGCGACCGCCAGAAAGCGCCGGGGGGCCGCTGCACTGCCCTGAACGATCTGCCGGATCGGACCCGATGCGTTGACGATCGCCGCACCTGCCGGATTGCTCATGAAGTTCGCAAGCGGCTCTACCGCACCGCTGCCGTCCGCGTTGGCGGTGAGCACGAGCATGTAAGGCTTCTTGGGCTGCAAACCGGTAACGGCACTCTGCACGACCTGAATGATGCCCTGGTCGAAGAGGGTAATGCTGCTTGCCGCACCATTGCCGCCAACCGGCCCCATGTTCAGATGCACCGCCTTGCCTGCCGTACCGAGCGGTTGGAGATTGTCGGTGCCGGGGCCTGTCGGAACAGCGTTCGGCACATAGGCGATCGCCTGCGGTGCCTGTCCGACCGGCACGGTGGCAACGACCTTGTTGCCGGCGGTGTCGATCGCGGCAAGTTCATCGGCATTCTCCAGCCCGACATAGATGCGCCGGCCGTCGCCCGATGGCCAGACGCCGTGCGGCATCTTGCCGACCGGGATGGTGGCGACAAGCGCGAAGTCGGACGTGCGGAACACCTTCACCGCGTTTTCCCCGCCCACCGTGACATAGGCGAACTGTCCCTTGACCGTGCGGGCGAAGTTGACGTGATTGGTGATCGGTCCGGTATCCAGCACCTTGAGGATCGCGAAAGGCGGCTTGGCATCGAATGCGACCGTCTTGCCGATGTCCTTCAGCGTGAACCAAACCTGCTTGCCGTCCGGCGTCGCGGCGATGTTGGGACAGAACGGACTCGGCTGCGCCACCTGTCCGACCTGCGCGTGGGTCGAGACATCGAACACGGCCAGCACCGGATTGAATGAGGAACAGACATAGCCGTATCGGCCATCGGGAGAGAAGATCGTCATGCCCGGACCACCGGGCGTCTTGATGCGACCGGTCTCCTTGTACGTCGTGGGGTCGAGCACGGCGATGTAATCCTCGCCGCGTACCGTGACCCACACCTCCTTGCCGTCCGGCGTGAAGAACGCCTCATGCGGACTGCGCCCGACATAGGTCGTGTGCTTGACGGTGTTGGTGGCGGTGTCGATCCACGACACGGCGTTGGATCCGATCGACACGACCGCCAGTGTTTTCCCGTCCGGCGAGAAGCCGAGGCCGTGAACCAGCACCTGCCCCTTGTAGAGCGGGGAAAAATTCATCGGCTGCGGATCGCCGAGCTTGATGACGCCGAGCAACCTGTTGTCGGCCGGGTCCGTTACCGACACCGTGTTGGAGAATTGTTCGGATGCATAGACGCGGTCGCGGTGGCTGACAGGCACGTCCTTGGCGTTCCACGGCGCCTGCTGAGCCATGGCAATGCCCGGTGCGGCGCTCATCAGCAAGGCGGCCGAGAGCAGGAAGGTCCGGATCATGTCAGTGCTCCATATGGCTGTGGTGGTCGCCGCCCTGCGTCGGGGCTGGCGTCGAAGGGGGTAGCGGCTGACCGATCGCCAACTTCATGGCGGCGATCTCCTGCTGCTGATCGATGATGATCTCCTGCGCGATGCGCTTGAGCTGCTCGTTATGGCCGTAGCGCAGCTCTGCCACCGCCATATCAATGGCGCCCTGGTGATGCGGAAGCATCATCGCGACGAAATCGCGGTCGACGTCGCCGGACGGCTTGACCATCATGCCCGCCATCATCCGGTCCATCGCGGCAGATACCATGCTGGCGTAGCCATCGGCGGGGGCGGCCGCGACTGCGCCGGTGAGCATGGCCGAAGCAGTCAGACCCAGCATCCAATTTCGTCTACGCATAAGCCTCCTGCGGATCAGTCTCGAAAGGGTAGACGACGCCCGTCGGGGTTTATTCCATGGGTGAGCCAATTATTGATCCTCAGCAAAACAATCGTCTCATCGTGACCCTGCCGTTGGTTGACCAGGTCGCCGTCGGACAGCATATGCTCGGGCACGGCGATGGATTTCCGCCGGGCCATTCGGCCGAACCGCCCTCGCAAGGGCCGATGATTCCTACCAGGCGCCGTAAGGCAGCAAGGAGGAATCGTGCGCGCGACATTTCGCAATCTCTACGACCAGTTCAACATGGCAGCGTTCATTCGCGATCGCCGCACCCATGCCATGTCGGTGCTGCGGTGGGCTTTGATCCTGGTCCCGATGGCCGCAACGGTGGGAACGCTCTGCGCAGCCTTCCTGTGGAGCCTCGATGCCGTAACCCGGATTCGCTTCGCCTTTCCCTGGCTGCTCTACCTGCTGCCGATCGGCGGGTTCGTGGTCGGACTGCTCTACCATCTGACAGGGCGCTCGGTCGAAGGTGGCAACAATCTTATCGTCGAGCAGATCCACGAACCGGGGGGCGGCGTGCCGCTGCGCATGGCCCCGCTCATTTTCTTCGGCACGGTCGTGACACATCTGTTTGGTGGATCGGCGGGGCGCGAAGGCACCGCCGTGCAATTGGGCGGCAGTCTTTCCGGCGGGTTCGGGCGCGCCCTCAAGCTGGATACGCAAGCAACGCGCATCCTGCTGATGACCGGGATCGCGGCAGGGTTCGGCGCAGTGTTCGGGACGCCGATCGCGGGAGCGGTCTTCGCGCTGGAGGTGCTGGCGATTGGCCGGGTCGAGTATCGCGCGCTGGTGCCGTGCCTGGTCGCGGCACTGGTCGGCGACTGGACCTGTCTTGCCTGGGGCATTCACCACGGCATCTACCATGTCGATGCGACAGTGCCGGTCGACGCTCTAATCGTCATCAAGGTTGGCGTCGCGGGCGTCGTATTCGGGTTAGTCGGACTAGCTTTTGCAGAGGCCAATCATGCGCTGGGCGGATGGCTGAAGCGCATGGTGCCTTATGGCCCACTACGACCCGTCATCGGTGGCGTGGCCGTGATCGCACTGGTCTGGCTGTTCGGCACGCGGGACTATCTCGGTCTGGGCACGCTAGCGGCGACGCCGGATGGCCTGACCATCGCCAGCTTCTTCGGCTCCAATACGGACCCGTGGAGCTGGGCGCTGAAGCTGCTCTTCACCGTCGTCACCCTTAGTACCGGCTTCAAGGGCGGGGAGGTGACACCGCTGTTCTTCATCGGCGCGGCGCTCGGCAATGCACTCGCGCCTATGTTCGGGGTGTCGACAGGGTTATTCGCGGCGATCGGCTTCGTTGCGCTGTTCGCGGGTGCGGCCAACACGCCGCTTGCCTGCACGTTCATGGGGATCGAATTGTTCGGGGCGGCCTATGCTGTGCCGATCGCGGTCGCATGCTTCGTCGCCTACCTTTGCTCGGGTCATAACGGCATTTATCTGTCGCAGCGCGTCGCAGTCCCCAAGGTGCCTGCTGCGCGCCTCACACCCGATGCGACCCTGCGTGATGCCCGCACGCACCGTGCTTCCCGCCGTCGCTCGCGCGTCTGATCCTGCTTCCTATCGGAAGGCCCATTATGCCTGATCGTTTCACCGTCCAGCACCGCGAGGTTGGAATGCTGCGCATCTATTTGAAGCCGTCTGACAAGGTCGGCCCACGTCGCTTCTGGGGTGCGAAACCTTTTTATCGCGAGCTGATCCGCACCGCGAAGGCGGACGGCATCATCAACGCCGTCGCGCAGAACATGCATTACGGCTTCAGCAATCGCGGCCCAATCCGGGAAAATGGATCGGAGATTGCCGATCCGCATCTGACTATCTGCGTCGAGCTGGTCGGCGAACGTGACCAGCTCAACATTTTCTGTCGCCGGCATGGCGATCTGCTCGGCAACAAGGTGATAGTTTACAAACAATTGGAGCATTGGACGATCACGCGCGAAACTGAGCGAACCAGAGCCTGATCGGCGTTCCCATAATGGAACTTCCAGAAGGACCGTCACGACAGGATTGGTCTGCCCGATGCGCGGGTCGACACGCTTTTCCCGAAACCTGTTCCCGATTGAGTTTTCCCGAAATGACCCGCTGTACATGGAGAAGCGGGACTGCTCCAGACGCTCAACGGTCGGTTCGCCATGCCGCGCTGCTGTGCCAGAAACGCTAACCGGGGCGCTGACAGGCGTCACAACCGACCGAGACTGTTGAAAAACTCGGCAAGCAGGCAGTGCGACGACCTCGCGCGTAATATGACTGCGTTGAGGTGACCAATTTTAACAAGAAGTTGCAAAGATAGGCATGATACGAGAAGAATATTGCCCTGACCGACGCCTCTTCCGAGCCGAAGCAACTTTTTCAACAGCCTAGAACGGTTATGACACCGCTCAAAGACAGCTTTCAACCATCCCGAAATCTGCCTGTCGCCTAACCACCGATCCGTGTCGTTCGCTGTTCGTTCGGGCCTGGCGTACGCAAAGCGCACTTTCGTGCAGTGACCCCTAAAAGCTCCGTCGATTGAATGTGTGAAACCTGTTGGATGGTTACACGGCTCGTGGAGGTGGAGTGGCGGGCGGTATCAGCCACCCGTTCATGACAGGGGCCGGCGACGGCCAAGCGGCGATCGGGAATGAGAATAACGGCTCTGCCCTCGCCAGGGCTTCCCCCGGGACGGCGATGCAGGGCGTCGCGCAGGCCGGCTGAGGTGCCTTCTTGTCCGGTGCCGAAGAGCCTTTTTCCTCGCACCCAGCCATTGCCGAGGCGATCGGAGCTGCTTGAGCACTGGTTTCGCAGATCGGCCCCAACCGGACGAGCAGCATCATCGCAAGCACGGCCAGGACGGCCGTGCGAACGAAGCTGACACGAGGGCGAGATCCGGATTTCACGCCAGCTACCGGCAGCCTTTTGGACCTGAAGTCAACGGCTCAGTGCGGCATCGAGAGCGCTGCCGGAGCGATCACCATCCATAGCGCCATGGCGACCATCATCACGTTCTCAGTCAGCGACAGGAAGCCCAGAGGCACATTGCTGTCCCCACCCACGCAGGCGCACTTGAGTTCGCGTTTGTCGACATAGACCGCCTTGATGACGGATACCGCACCGATCGTCCCGATGACGAGCGCGATCGGCACCGAAAGCCAAGTGAGGACACCAGCGGCCATCAGCACGCCCGCAACACCTTCTGCGTAGGGATAGACGTAGGAATAGGGCACCCAGCGCTTGGCGAGCAGATCGTAGTTGAGGAACATGCTCGAGAAGCTCTCGACGTTCTGAAGCTTCAGCATGGCGAGCACGCACATCGAGAAGGCGATGAACCATTCCCCAGCGCGGACCGTGAACGGCGAGCCGAAGGCAGCGTAGCTGGCCGCGAGCGCCATCAGCGCGGTCATGGCGAACACCGCGACTACGGGCCGGTAAGTGACCGCCTTGGGATCGCGCACCGCCTTGCCGAAGAAGCGGCGCAGATCGTCATAACCCCCTACCCGCTCGCCCCCGATGAAGGTCTGCGGTGTGGTCTTCACGCCGTGCTCCGCCTTGAACGCGTCGGTCTCCTCGCGCGTGTGCAGCCAATGATCCTCGACCTCGTAACCTTGCCGGCGCAGCAGATCCTTGGCCTTCACGCCATAGGGGCAGGTGTGCGTCGGCATCACCATACGATAGACCGTCGCTTTCTTGGGCGCCGCGGTCGCCATCTCACTTCTCCATCCTGTTCGCGGAACCTATATAGGGTCCGTACTATAGTACGGAGTCAAGGCATGGCGGCACTGACGATTGCGGGTCTCGCGCGTGAAGGGGACGTCGGTGTCGAGACCGTGCGCTACTATCAGCGCCGGGGTTTGCTCGATACGCCGGACCGACCCGGAGGCTCCGGCGCGAGCGGCGGTATTCGGCGCTACGGTGTCGATGACGTGCGCCGCCTCCGGTTTATCCGCTCGGCGCAGGCGGCCGGATTCACGTTGGAGCAGATCGGCGAACTGCTAGCGCTCGACGCAACCGACGATCGCGCCCGTGCACGCGAGCTTGCCAATGAGCGCATTGACGCGCTGGACGCCAAAATCCAGGAGCTTGAGCGCGTGCGCGCCTCCCTTCGCCATCTCGCGAGAGAGTGCGGAAGCGGCTCGGCCGGGCCGTGTCCGATCCTCCGGGCGTTCGATCACCTCTGAGGATCGGGCATCGCGCCTGCTTCGTCCGGATCGACCTTAACCGGCCGCCATGCGCCGAAACGGGCGTAGAGGGTGGGCAGCACGAACAGCGTCAGCAGTGTGGCCGAGATCAGTCCGCCGATCACGACGGTAGCTAGTGGCTTCTGCACCTCCGCGCCTGCGCCATGGCCGAGCGCCATCGGCACAAAGCCGAGGCTTGCGACAAGCGCCGTCATCGCAACGGGGCGTAGCCGAAGCAGCGCGCCTTCACGTGCTGCACAGGCCCGCTCCATCCCCTGCCGCATCAGGTCGTGGATGGAGGAGACCATCACCAGCCCGTTCAGCACAGCAACGCCGGAGAGGGCAATGAAGCCGACGGCAGCCGAGATCGAGAACGGCATACCTCGCAGCACCAGCGCCAGGATTCCGCCGACCAAGGCGAGCGGCACGCCCGTGAACACAATTGCCGCGTCACGCACCGAGCCCAAGGCTCCGTAGAGCAGCAGCATAATGACCGCGAAGCAGATCGGCACCACGATCGCGAGCCGCTGGCGGGCTGCCGCAAGGTTCTCGAACTGCCCACCCCATTGCAGGTATGTGCCGGGTGTTAGCTGCACTTGGGCGTCGATCGCCGCCTGCGCATCGGCCACAACGCCCGCTACGTCACGTCCACGCAAGTTCGCTTGCACGACGACGCGGCGCTTTCCGTTTTCGCGGCTGATTTGGTTGGGACCATCGCCGATCGCGATGTCGGCTACGCTTGCGAGCGGCACGAACGCGCCATTGGCGGTCGGCACCGGCAAACGTCCAAGCGCCTCGACATCCGAGCGCGCGCTGTTGTCGAGACGGATCACCACGGGGAACCGTCGATCACCCTCGAAAATCACGCCGGCTTGCTTGCCGCCCACCGTGGCGGATACGAGATCCTGAACATCGCCGGCGGTGACACCGACGCGAGCCATGGCGTCGCGGTTTGGGCGGATGTCGAGGAGCGGCAGCCCTTCGGTTTGCTCGACCCGCACGTCAGCGGCGCCCCGGACTTTCCGCAGCACCTCGGCGATCCGCATGGCGGTCGCGTTCATGCTGGCGAAGTCGTCACCGAACACCTTCACCGCGATGTCACCGCGCACCCCGGCAATCAGCTCGTTGAAGCGCATCTGGATCGGCTGCGTGATCTCATAGCCGTTCCCGGGAATGGTCGAGACCTTCTTCTCGATGCGCTCGACCAGCTCCTCCTTCGGCAGGCTTGGGTTCGGCCACTCATTTCGCTGCTTCAGCATGACGAACGTGTCGGTCGCATTGGGCGGCATCGGATCGGAAGCAATCTCCGAGGTGCCTGTTCGCGAGAAGGCGTACTGCACTTCCGGCTCCCGGCTGATCATCCGCTCGACCGCGAACTGCATATGCTGGCTCTGGTCGACCGAGGTGCCGGGCGGACGCCAAGCTTGGACAAGGATGTCGCCTTCGTCGAGCTGGGGCAGAAACTCCTGACCCAGGGTGGTGAAGGCGAGCGCCGCCAGGACAACACCGAGCACTGCGCCGCCCATGGTGAGTGTCGGTCGGCGCATCGCGGCGTCGAGGCCGGGTTCATACCGGCCGCGCAGCCATCGGACGACGCGGCTCTCCTTTTCCTCGACGCGGCCGACGAGGAAGGCGGCGATGGCCGCCGGAACGAAGGTCAGCGACAGGATGAAGGCGAAGACGAGTGCGATAATGACGGTCAGCGCCATTGGCTCGAACATCTTGCCCTCGACCCCGGAGAAGGTGAGCAGCGGGGTATAGACCAGGATGATGATGGCCTGCCCATAGAGAGACGGGCGGATCATCTCGCGCGCGGCCGCAGCGACCACTGCGAGCCGTTCCTTGAGCGGAAGCTGCGCGCCCGTCTCGTGCTGCCGCTCGCCCAGCCGTCGCAACGCATTCTCGACGATGATGACCGCGCCGTCGACGATCAAGCCGAAGTCGAGCGCACCGAGACTCATCAGGTTCGCCGACACGCCGGCGCGCAGCATGCCGGTGGCGGTCAGCAGCATCGTGGCAGGGATCACGAGGGCCGCAATCAGTGCCGCCCTGAAGTTACCGAGCAGCGCGAACAACACGACGATGACGAGCACAGCGCCTTCGGCGAGGTTGCGCGCGACGGTCGAAACGGTCGAGTTCACCAGCTTGGTGCGGTCGAGCACCGGCTTCGCTACGATGTCGGCAGGAAGCGATTTGCCGATGACGGCCAGTCGCTCAGCAACTGCGGTCGCAACCGTGCGGCTGTTCTCGCCGATGCGCATGACTGCGGTGCCGACGACGACCTCGTGTCCGTTTTCTGACGCCGAACCGGTACGAATGCCCTGGCCCGCACGGACCGTTGCGACCTGGCTTAGCTGGACGGGGACGCCCTCCGGCGATGCGATCACCGTTCGCGCGAGTTCATCGGCTGTGCGGACGCGGGCGTCCGAACGGACGAATAGACCCGCACCATTCAGGTTGACGGTCCCGGCGCCGACGCTGGTGTTGCTGCGCTCCAATGCGGTCGCGAGATCGTTGATGGTCAGTCGCATGGCTGCGAGCCGCTGTACGTCGGGGATCACGAGATACTCGCGGTCGTAGCCGCCCAGCGAGTCCACGCCGGCAACGCCTTCTGTGCCGCGCAACTGCGGCGAAACGATCCACTCCTGAACGGTGTGGAGGTAGGTCGCCTTGTCCGCCTCGCTGACGAGATGATCTCCCTCGGGCGTGATGTAGCTGCTGTCGCGCTGCAGGCCGGGCTCGCCGTCGCGGTGCCGCACCTTGTCGAGTTCACGAAACTCGATCGTCCACATGAAGATGTCGCCGAGCCCGGTCGCGATCGGCCCCATCTCCGGCATGATGCCGGCAGGCAGCCGCTCTTCGGCCATGCGCATCCGCTCGGTTACCTGCTGGCGCGCGAAGTAGATGTCGGTCTTGTCGGAAAAGACAGCCGTGATCTGGGCAAAGCCGTTGCGGTTGAGTGAGCGGGTGTATTCGAGGCCGGGGATGCCGGCGAGCGAGGTCTCGATCGTGAAGGACACCTGCCGTTCGATCTGATCGGGCGACAGGGACGGTGCGAGCACGTTCACCTGAACCTGATTGTTGGTGATGTCGGGGACGGCATCGATGGGGAGGCGCTGGAGGGCGAAAACCCCTGCGAGCGCGGCGATTGCGGTGAGCAGCAGGACAAGCCAGCGCCGCTCGACCGAAAAGGTGACGAGGCGGGAGATCATGCGCTTAGTCCATGTCCATTTCGCCGCCCTTGCCGAGTTCGGCCTTGAGCGTGAACGAGTTCGTTGTGGCGATCCGCTCCTGGCCGGTTAGGCCCGAGCTGATGACCACCTGATCGCCCTGACGCCGCCCGGTCGTGACCGGCACGGCGCGAAAGCCGGTGGGCGTGCGGACGAACACGACGGTGCGGTTCTCGACGCTTTGCACCGCGGTCGATGGGACAGCGATGCCGCGATCACCCGTTGCGGGCAGCAAGAAACTGGCGGTGACCGGCTCGCCGACACGCCATGTTCCGCCCGCGTTATCGAGCGTGGCAATGACCTGGACGAGGCGCGTGCTCTCGTCGAGCGCGGGGGACACGAACGATACCCGCCCTTCCTGCCGGCGACCCGCTGCCGTCACTTCTACCCGCGTGCCGGGGCGGATACGTCCCGCGTCGGCAGGCGAGACGGAGGCCGTGATGCTCACCCGAGAGAGGTTCGCCACCCGGTAGAGTTCCGCGTTGGCATCGACCGTCTGGCCGAGCACCGCAGGGCGCGCAATCACCTGCCCCGAGATGGGGGAGCGCATCGCAATACGATTGAGGGCTCCGCCCCCACCACCCGTCGCGCCGAGCTGCTGCTGCGCAAGACGGAGCGCAATGCTTGCCTCCGTCGCAGCGGTGCGGGCCGCAACCAAGTCCTGCTCGGGCGAGACGCGCTCGGCGAAAAGGCGCTGCTCCCGCCGAAGGTTCGATTGAGCCAGCGCCGAACGGGCCCGTGCGGCCTCGACTTCCGCCTTCAGCGATGCAGCCTCACGACTCTCGATGACGGCAATCGGATCACCCTGGCGTACCGATTGCCCCAGATTGCGCGTGAGCGCGACCAACCGGCCCCCGATGGTCGCTGACACGACCTGGACACCTTGCGGATCGCCTTGGACGAGGCCTGGCAGTTCGATGGCACCGGCAACCCCGCCAACGGTCGGCCGAGCGACCTCGATACCAGCATCGGCAATCTGTTGCGCAGAGAGGGTGACCGCGTCCTTGTCGGTTTTCTTTTCGGCCCCCTCGTCTTTCTCCATGCCTTCCATGCCGGCCATGTCGTCGGCCTTCTTTTCACCCCCGCCGCAGCCTGCGAGCGCGAGCGGAAGGAACGCGAACAGGAGCGTCCGCTTGTAGCAGTTCGTCATCGTGCATCCTTCGCGTCGGTGGGCGCCGGGGCGGTGAGCCGTTCCAGCCGGGCCTGTGCGTCATGGTAAGCGGCGAGCGCGTCGATCGCGGCCGCGCGGATCTCGGCAAGCGTGCGCTCAGCCTCGAGAAGATCCAACTGCCCGAACTTGCCCTCGCGATAGCCGATGCGCGCAATGCGGGCTGCTTCCTGCGCCGCGGCCAGCGTCGGGCCGGTCGCGTTACGAGCGGTCGTCGCTGCGTTTGCGGCCTCAGCTTCAGCCGACGCTATGGCCTGTTCGGCGTCGAGCAGCGCCACCCGGCGCTGCGCATCCGCCTGTTGGCGCTGGGCCGAGGCGAGATCTACGCCTGCACGGCCGTTGCTGAACAGCGGTAGCGGCACAGAGAGGCCGAACACAGCCGCCGTGTCGTTCGTGGCCTCCAGTCGGCGTGCCGAGGCGCTGATCGTCACGTCCGGAACCCGCTGGCTCCTGGCGAGCCGGACCTGCGCGGTTGCCGTGGTGAGGTCGGCCTGTGCGGCTGCCGCAGCCAAGGTGTTCTCGCTGCGCACGGGCATTCGCGGTCCAGCCGCATCGACTTGGGCGAACCAGGCGGCATCAAGCGTCGTGGCACCGCGTCCGATCAGGCGAGCGAGATTGCCGAGTGCTACTTGCGCGGAGCGTTCCGCGCGTTCCGCCGCCCCTTCGGCGTTCAGTCGGGCAACGTCGGCGCGCTGCTCTTCGAGCGGGGAGGCACGACCAGCCGCCACGCGGACACGCGCGGCCCGCAAAACTTCCGCCGCGATCCCGACCTGCTCTCGTGCGTTCGCCGTCCGGCGCTGGGCGGCCACTGCATCGTTATAGGCCTGCGTGACCCGGAGCCGAAGGTCGGCCTGGGCGATCACCGCATCGAGCGTCGCACGGTCGAGCTGCGCGTTCGCTACCCCCACGCGTGCGGAGCGCTTGCCCCCAAGCTCCAACGGCAAGGAGAGCCCTACCGTCGTTTCGGACGAGCGCAGCCCCTTGTACATGCCAGTGCCCGCGACGTTCTCGGTCATCGTGTCGAGAGAGGGGTTGGGGCGCAGCCCGGCAACCGAACGTTGGGCTTCGGCCGCTTTTACGCCGGACTGTGACGCCTCGACGGCGGGCGATACGGCGCCCGCTGCGGCAAGCGCCTCGTCCAGGGTCAACGAAGGGGGCGCCGACTCTGTATTCTGTGCCTGTACCGACAGAGTCGATGCACAGGCAGTTGCGGCCAGGACGGCCGCCATCATGCGTTTCATTCTGGGTGCTCCTGACGAACTGGTCTCGGGCGCCACACGGCGCCCGACGCCTTCGTCAGGCCTGCGGCGGTCGAAGTGCTGGGTCGCTCTGGTGTGCGAGCCAGAGCGGAGCCTTGTGGCTCGCGAACTCGGTCCAGCGATAGGTCAGCGCGACGGTGACGCTGGCCTCCGCGGGGGTTGCGACTTGGTGCCCGTGGCAGGCCGCGTGGTGATGCGGATAGCTCTTGTCGGCGTCTGCCGGCACCTCGTCGCAGTCGCCGGCCATCTCTATGGCGGCATTCGCCTGCGGCGCCTCGATACATGCTACGCCTTCGGCAGCGTGTGCGATGCCCGTCCAGCCGGTCAGGACCAGCATCAGGCAGGCAAGGAAGGGCAATAGCTTTCGCATCCTCCGGCTCCATATCATCCCGCCGGCACCGCGTAACCCTGCGCCATCACTCGTGTTCGCTCATCTCGGACAGGGCGCCGCGGGTTATTTCCCACGCCGAATGCAGGAACAGGAGCGCGATCACGCCGGCGACAATGAGATCGGGCCATGCCTTACCTGTCCATGCGACGAGCCCTGCGGCAGCGATGACCGCGATGTTGGCAAGCGCATCGTTGCGACTGAACAGCCAGATTGCACGGACGTTGGCATCGCCTTCACGGAAGCGCGAGAGGACTAGGGCGGCACTCACGTTGACGAGCAGCGCGATGAGCCCGAGCCCACCCATCAGTTCGGCTTCCGGTGCCACGGCGTTCGTCGCGCGCCAGATGGCAAAGCCGATGACGCCCAGACCCAAGGCACCGAGAAACAAGCCTTGCGTAAGCGCGATCCGCGACCGCGCACGGGCCGTCCAGCCTAGCGCGACAAGCCCGAACAGGGAGATCGTCCCGTCGCCGATAAAGTCCAGCGCGTCGGCTTTCAGCGCTTGGCTGTCGGCCAGAAAGCCACCGATGATCTCGATCAGGCCAAAGCCGAGGTTGAGCAGGACAACGATCCAGAGCGCACGACGATACGCAGGGTCGCGCTCCGCCTGTTTCGTGTCGCCCGTGCAGCCGCAGGAGGAGGATTCGCTTGCACTCATCCCCTGCCCCTACGATCTACAGTCACTGTAGGAGCAAGCGAAATCGCGAGGATAGCAGCGTGTTGATGATCGGCGATTTGGCGAAGCGGACGGGGACCAAGGTCAACACCATCCGGTTCTACGAAGGGATCGGGTTGATGCCGGAGGCAGTCCGTACCTCCGGGGGACGGCGGACCTATGGCGAGGCGGAGGTTCGGCAACTCGGCTTTATTCGACATGCGCGCGAGCTGGGCTTTTCTGTCGAGGAGATACGATCGTTGATCGCCTTGTCGGCGAACCCCGATCGGGACTGCCACGAGGCGGGCGCGATAGCTCGCCGGCATCTTGCCAGCGTGGAGGACCGGATCACTCGCCTCATTGCCATGCGTGACGCCCTGAGTGATGCGACCCGCGCTTGTGATGGCGGTAAGATGGCGGACTGTCGGGTGATGGAAGCGATTACGACCTTACCCACCAGCCGCTAGCCATCACGCCCGGGCCACGGCGATGCTCGACAAATCAGTTGCGGCATCGACTGGCACGCCGGCCTGCTTCCGCTCCGAGTAGCGGTCGACGAGCTGAACCGCATGGGGGCGCAGGAGGACGGTGAAGCGTACCAGCTCCTCCATCACGTCGACGATCCGATCATAATAGCTCGAGGGCTTCATTCGGCCTTCCTCGTCGAACTCCTTGTAAGCCATGGCGACCGACGACTGGTTCGGGATCGTGAACATCCGCATCCAGCGGCCGAGCAGGCGCAGCGTGTTTACCGCGTTGAACGACTGCGATCCGCCCGACACTTGCATGACTGCTAGCGCGCGCCCTTGAGTCGGGCGCATTCCCTTCATTTCGAGCGGCAGATGATCGATCTGTGCCTTCATGATGCCGGTGATCTGGCCGTGTCGCTCAGGGCTGCACCAGACCTGTCCCTCCGACCACATCGACAGCTCGCGCAGCTCGTGGACCGCAGGATGATCGTCGTCCTTCACCTGATCGGGAAGCGGGAGGGTCGATGGATCGAAGATGCGCGTTTCGGCCCCGAAGAGGTGCAGGAGGCGCGCGGCCTCCTCGACAGCGAGCCGCGAGAACGATCGCTCGCGTAGGCTCCCGTAGAGCAACAGGATGCGTGGCGCCGGATCGAGGGCACCCAAGCCCAGCGCGGGTTGCTGGCGAACGAAGGCGGGATCGAGCGCGGGAAGGCTGTCAGGATCGGTCAACGGACGAAGCGGCATCAGAGAGCTTTCACGAGATAGGCGGCCGAGGCGGGGCAGAGCGCGGTGAACTCGTGCGACGTGGCAATGGTCGCCGGAGCGCATTCGCGGCTTGCATCGGCAAACCCGAGGCTCCGGAAGAATGACGTGGCCGTGGTCGTCAGCAGGTGGAGGTGCACCACTCCGGCAGCGCGAGCTTGCTGTTCGAGCGCGGCGATTATGGCACGGCCGCTGCCGCGCCCTCTGCGATTGGTGACGACGACAATCGAGCGAAGCAGGCGATCGGCTCCCTCTCCTTCCAGACCACCATATCCTATCAGGCCTTCGGCATCGTCGAAGCGGAAGAAGGTGCGGCCGGGTTCGCCCAAGTCCGCGATCGGCAGTTTGGCTGCAGTCAAAGGGGCTGCCATCTCGTCCAGATCGCCGGATCGAAGCATGGTGACGACCATGCTCGTCATGCGAGGCTGATCCTGATCGCAAGCGCCGCGAGCGTGATCAGTAGCACCGGCACCGTCAGCGTGACACCGACCCGGAAGTAATAGCCCCACCCGATCCGCACGCCCTTCTGGCCGAGAACATGAAGCCACAGAAGCGTCGCGAGCGACCCGATCGGCGTCAGCTTGGGGCCGAGATCGCAGCCGATCACGTTCGCGTAGATCATCGCTTCCTTGACCGCGCCCGTGGCATGCGCAGCGTCGATTGACAGCGCGCCCACCAGCACGGTCGGCATGTTGTTCATCACCGACGACAGTACGGCCGCGATTACGCCGGTTCCGAACGCGGCGCCCCACACACCACCTTGCGCAGTGCGATCGAGCAGCGCGGCGAGATGGTCGGTCAGGCCTGCGTTTCGCAAGCCATAGACGACCAGGTACATACCCAGCGAGAAGATCACGACCTGCCACGGTGCACCGCGCAGCACTTTGCCGGTCTGGATCACGTGACCCCGGCCTGCGATCACCAGCAGCAGGACCGCGCCGGCAGCGGCAACGGCGCTGACGGGCACGCCCAGAGGTTCGAGCAGGAAGAAGCCGGCGAGCAGCAGCGCCAGGACGATCCATCCGGCCCGAAATGTCGCGGCGTCGCGGATCGCCTCACGCGGAAGCCGGAGCGCCCCCACGTCATAGGCTTGCGGGATGTCGCGCCGGAAGAACCACAGGAGCGCGCCGAGCGTCGCCGCGATCGACACCAGATCCACCGGCACCATCACGCCGGCATATTCACCGAAGCCGATCTTGAAGAAGTCGGCCGACACGATGTTGACGAGGTTCGAAACGACGAGCGGCAGGCTCGCCGTGTCGGCGATGAAGCCGGCCGCCATGACGAACGCCAGCGTCGCCTTGTCCTTGAAGCCCAGCGCCCGCAGCATGGCGATGACGATTGGCGTCAAGATCAGCGCCGCGCCGTCATTGGCGAATAATGCGGATACTGCCGCGCCCAGCAGGACGATAAGGACGAACAGCCTCCGGCCATGCCCCCTGCCCCAGCGTGCGACATGCAATGCTGCCCATTCGAAGAACCCGGCTTCATCGAGCAGCAGGCTGATGACAATGATCGCGATGAAAGCGGCGGTCGCGTTCCAGACGATGCCCCAGACCACCGGCACGTCCGAGAGGGTGACGACGCCAGCGAGCAAAGCGACAATGGCACCGCCCATCGCGCTCCATCCGATGCCGAGCCCTTTCGGTTGCCAGATGACGAGCGCGATCGTGGCGACGAAGATCAGGACGGCAAGCAGCATCAGGCGACGCGCTGACCCGAGGCGTCCACGACTTGCTCGCCATCCTCCTTCGCGAAGGCGCCTAGCTGGCCTGTCGGCAGCAGATCGAGGACCGCTTCTGACGGGCGGCATAGCTTCACGCCCAGCGGTGAGACGACGAGTGGCCGGTTGATGAGGATTGGGTGCGCCATCATCGCATTCACCAGGACATCGTCGGACAGCGACGTGTCGCCTAGGCCCAGCTCCGTATAGGGCGTTCCCTTCTCGCGCAGCAGATCGCGCGGGGTGATGCCCGCACGATCGATCAACTCCACCAGCAACGCACGTGAGGGAGGTGTTTTCAGATATTCGACGACATGCGGCTCAACGCCGGCGTTGCGGATCAGGCCGAGAGTGTTGCGGGAGGTGCCGCATCCGGGATTGTGATAGATGACGATGTCCACAGCCACAGGGGTTCCTTTCAGCAACAGGGAGCGAGTTCGGCGACGAGCGGCGCGCACAGCTCTGCGTTGCCGGCGCAGCAATCCTTGACGAGGAACAGCATGAGTCCGCGCAGGCCATCAAGATCGGCGCGATAGATGATCGAGCGGCTATGCCGCTCGGATCGCACCAGGCCGGCGCGCGCCAGAATGCCGAGGTGAGCCGACATTGTGTTCTGCGGCACGTCGAGCTGGCGCGCGATCTCGCCAGCAGCCATGCCATCAGGCTCATGCCGCACCAGCAGGCGAAAGACGTCGAGGCGCGTGCCTTGGGCTAGCGCCCCAAGCGCAGTGATAGCCGAATCACTTTCCATATATCCAGCATAACGGATATCTGGAACAGCGCTAGTCCGTCCCTACCCTGTTCAGGAAGCGGTCGATCGCAGTGATCCTTCAGGCCGCTTACATCAAAGCATGGAGCCGACATCCGATGCCCCGGTCGGATACGCGAACATCGTCGATTTCAGATCGCCCGCCGTAAGGCCATGCCGGATCGCGAGCGCGAACAGGTTGATGACTCCCTCGGCATGAGGTCCGACCAGGTGGGCGCCGACGATGCTGTCGTCGCCTTCATCGACCAGCACCTTGAACCCGTAGACGGGTTCGGCCGCTTGCCGTGCGGTATACCAGCCGGGCACGAAACTGCTGTTCACGCGAAAGCGGACTCCCCGCTCGCGCGCCTCGGCTTCGCCGAGCCCGACCGATGCGATGGGAGGGAGCGTGAAGGCGACGCTGGGCACGCCCCGATAGTCCGGCCGGAGGTGATTGCCCTCTAGCACGTTGCCGGCGACCACCTTGCCATCGTGGCTCGACACCGGCGTCAGCGGCGGACCCATCTGGGCAGCGTCGCCAGCAGCATAGACCGCCGGGTTGGAGACGCTTTGCAGATGCTCGTTGAGCTTGAGGCGGCCATGTTCGTGCGCGATCCCCGCCGCATCCAGGTCGAGCGCTTCGAGCGCCGGCCTTCGCCCACCGGCATGGACGACCAGATCGGCCGCGAAGCTCTTGCTCTCTCCGCCCGTCGAGGCGCGAACCGAGAAGCCGTCGCCTGTCTTGTCGATCGCCTCGACCGCTGTATCGAGCTGTACGTTGATGCCTGCGTCGCGCAGCCGCGGCATCAGCCAGCCGACGAGATCGGGGTCGAAGCCGGTCAACATGCGCGGCCCGCGCTGGAGGATTGTTACTTCCGCCCCGGCATTCGCCGCGATCGTCGAGAACTCGGCCGCGATGTAGCCGCCCCCGACAAGTATAATACGCCGGGGCAGGTCCTCCAACGTCAGGAATGCCTCATTGTCGATGACATGCCCTTCGCCGGGCAAACCGAGCGGGACCGGCGCGGCACCGCTGGCAATGAGGATGTGCCGCCCGACGAGAGTCTTTCCCTCTACGACAAGGGTGTTTGCGCCGGTGAAGTAGGCTGGACCATGATAGGTTTTTACTCCCGCGTCATGGTAGCTCTGTTCCTGCTTGCCTGGCACCGGATCGGTGAAGGTGCGCTTGAACGCCATCAGCTCGCGCCAGTCGATGCGGTCATCACCCACCACGCCGTTGCCGCGCATCCGGCGCGCGTCGTCGATCACGGCCGCACCGTGGCGCAGCATCTTCTTTGGATCGCATCCGCGCAGCGCGCAGGTGCCGCCATAGGGCCGGCAGTCGATCACGGCGACGCTCTTGCCCGCCTTGCGGACGCGCATGGCCGCGACCCGCGCCGCGGTTCCCGCGCCGATGACGATCAGATCATAAGTTTCGGGCATGAGCTTCTTACCTGTTGCGGATGTAGGCGGCGCTCAGGTGCTGTCGCCAGGCGCATCAGGCGCAGCAGCTTGCCGTTGATCCCGACGCGCGCGCCTCTTGGATCGGAGGACAGGGCACATCACCGAACGAGCAATATACGCAACAGTCCCCCGCATTGGGGCGGAGCACCGCAGCGCAACCCTTGCAGTCGTAGAAGAACTGACAGGCATCGGTCGGCATGGTGTCTGTCGATTGGTGACCGCACTTCGGACAGGTCAACGTGGAGGTAAGCAGCACTACAATATCCACTTCATCAGCAAAGGCTCAATCGAGTCCCAAATAGCAGCCAATCCGACCAGCGCCGTCGCCGCGATCAGAAGGCCGATGGCTCGGCGCGGCGCGGCATCGGCCGCGCAGGCGTCTCCCGCCGTGCAAGCCGTTTCGCGTTTGCGCCACCACATGATCCAGGCGACCACGAGTGCGACCCCGCTGAGTACAAGAAGCGGCGTGCGGATTGTCGCCAGCTCGGCGAGGCTACCGGCGAGCCCGGCACCCACGCCGATCGAGGCGAGCGCAAGCGGCAGGACGCAGCAGGCAGCGGCGGCCGTAACTGCGCTCAAGCCCAACGCACTCGCGATTGATACGACACCCCAAACGGGCGGCGCATCCGGTGCCCAGGGTCGCCTTGCGGCGGTATCCGTCATTATCTGTTCCTCGACGGGACCGGGTTGCTGAACCGCCGTCCGGGAGGGGAAACCAGATCGACAATCGAAACCCCGATCATCAACACCAGCCCCGCATAAAGCACCCATTCCGCCCGGATGCCACGAAGCGACATTAGCAGGGCGGCGATCAGGACGAGCACAGGGCCAATGACCCCAAGGGCTAGCCGGAGCCAAGTTTTGTGTCGGAATCCGCTGCTAAGGTTTGCCGCCAAAACGACGAGAGCGGAGAGCGGCAATATGTACCGGATGAAGGGGCCTTCATACTGACTTAGAAAGCTTAAGCCGATCCCGGCACCGAGGCTGCCAAGAGCCGGAAAGCACGCTGCACAACCGAAAGAGGCGATGATCGCACCGATCACGCCCGTCTTGTCGGCTGTCCGCGTCAGAGCGTCTTCATTAGGCACATCGTTTCCCTTTACCCGCTCCGCCTAAGCGACCCGCACGTCGTCCGGCTTCTCGACAAGATCGTGACAGAGGTCATATATGCACCCTCCAGTAACTGTAGGGTCAAGTGCCGTGGCTTTGAAAATTGGCGACCTCGCCAATGCGACCGGCACGAAGGTGCAGACGATCCGCTATTATGAGGAGATCGGATTGCTGCCTCCGCCTGCGCGAACCGAAGGCAACTACCGAACCTACGACGAGGCGACACTTCGGCGATTATCATTCATTCGTCGCTCACGCGACCTTGGGTTCAGCCTTGATCGGGTCCGGGAGCTACTTGGCTTAGCCGACCATCGCGATTGGTCCTGCACCGCAGTCGAGACAATCGCGCGTGAGCACCGGAAGGCGATTGAGCGCAAGATCGCTGATCTATCAGCTCTTGACCACGAGTTGGCGCAAATCATCGACAAATGCGGGCACGGGACGGTTGCCGAGTGCGGTATCCTTGAAGCGCTGTCTCCGTCCTAAATCGACTTTTGAGCGCGGTTCTCAAAAACGGACGGCTTCAACGCAACCGACCAGCTCACGGACTTTCATGGGCTGTAGAGCATCATAACGCCCATGTCAGAAGAGACGATGCGAACGCTAAGCGTCAGTTCCTTCCGCGCTGATCGCTTCCTGCTCCGGTGCGGGCAGATGGCGATAGAGGGTAGGAACAGAAACGCCGATGCTCGGCGCAATCTCGCGAATGGTCATACCGGATGCCAGAAGTTTGCGAGCCGCCTCCAGCCGCTTTGGCGTCATTACCGTCTTTCGACCGCCTACCCTGCCCTCACGCCGGGCCACGACTAAGGCAGCCGTGGTGCGTTCGCGATTAAGGTCGCGTTCCATTTCAGCCATGGCCGCCATGATGTGGAAGACGAGCTTACCGGCGGTGCCGGCTGTGTCGATCCCGTCAGTCAGCGATCGGAACCCAACGCCGCGCTCGGCCAGATCAGCGGCTAGATCGACCAATCCTTTCATCGTTCGACCCAAGCGGTCGAGCTTCCAAACGACCAATACGTCGCCGGGTCGGGCATGAGAGAGCGCGTCGGCCAAGCCGACGCGGTTCGCCTTCGCGCCGCTTGCCTTGTCGCTGAAGGTCCGTTCGCAACCCGCCTCGCGCAAGGCGTCGAGCTGGGGCGTCAAATCCTGTTCGGGCGTCGAGACCCGTGCATAGCCGATCAGCATGAAGCGTTCTCAAAACTCATCTCGCGTGTCTAGCACGAGCACCAGCAATCGAGAATGTGTTTTGATACGCCGGTGACCCCTGCTAGACCTTCTCACATGGCGGCGCTTCAAAATCGATCGTTTGCGAGACAGGGGCGCGCCGCTCCCGCCGTTTGCCGCGAAGGTCCGCGAAAGCACGAAAACCGGTGTTTAAAGGGTGACCTCCCCCTCTGTTACGAGGGGGCACAGCCCCTTCCTCGTGCTTTCACGGACCGCCGCTTGCCCGCTTTCGTGCTTTCGCGGACCGGCCGCGCCGGGCTCCTTGTGGAAGTTGCGGCATGACTGGCCGGACCACAGGTCAAGGCGACTTGTTCGTCCTCGACAGCCCGTTGCTGACGGAGATCCGCGGCGAGCAATCGCTGATGGCGTACCCATTTTTCGCGCTGACCAAGACGGCGTGGAAGCGGTCGCTCATCTACAAGACCGAATCCGTGTCGATCGAGATCGGCCCCGGTCCCCGTGGTGTGGCGACCATCTACGACAAGGAAGTGCTGCTTTATATCGCCAGCCTTCTGGTAGCGAAGCTCGACGCCGGAGAGACCGTCGCACAGGACTTTTACTTCACGGCCCATGACCTATTCCGCGTCACGGGCGTCAACGGCTCCGCGCGGTCCTATTCGCGGCTGTCGGATGCTCTGGAAAGATTGCAGGGCACGCAGATCAAGACCAACATCGAGGCGGGTGGCGAAGGACAGGCAGGCTTCTTTTCCTGGCTGTCGGAAGCCCAGCTTCATTACCAGAAGAACGCACGCGGCGAGAAGCGCCTGAAGGGCGTCAAGGTTCGCCTGTGCGACTGGCTGTACCGCGCGATCCTGCGCGATCGGCGCGTGCTGGAATATTCTCCCTCCTACTTCCAGCTAGGGCCGGTCGAACGTCGGCTTTACGAAGTCGCGCGATCCACGTGCCAAGACGGCGCGGTCCAAGTGGGGCTAGACGATCTGCGTCTCCAACTCGGCTACCAGAACTCGTTGAAGCACTTCCGCCACGCGATGAAGAGCATCGCGGAGGAGAACTGCATTCCGGACTACCATATCGCCATGGGCGAAGGTCCTTCTGTAGATACAGTCAAAGGAACCCGGCGAACCACTGCCGCTAGTACGGTGACGATCACACCCAAGGCATCGCTGCCAGCTTCCTAAGTGGGCTTACCGAATCGGTTTAGCGGTCGCAGCGTCGCTGGTCCGTCAAAGCACGAAGACTGGTCCGCGATAGCACGAGAGCTGGTCCGCAAAAGCACGAACGCCAGTCCCACGGGTCCGCAAAAGCACGAGCTTTTTCTGGCTTCGGTCCGCCAAAGCACGAATTGTAGTTGTTCGCCGGCGTCGTGATTTCTGCAAAAATCACCATCGTCGATCGCGAACGGCGGGCGGCGGAAAACAGGAAGCGGCCGTGACCACATAAACGAATGCCCGGCACGAAGGCCGGGCACCCTGGAACGTGATGAGCGATGCTTGGCGGCATCGATCGGGACGTAAGACACCCCTCTCATACCCGTTCCCGAGCCTCGGTTCAAGGGAGCGCGCTTCGCGCCACGCTCTAGTTTTGCCTGGTCCCGGCCCTACGGAGGGGACGGAAGATGGGAGCTGTTACACTCGCGCGGGCGAGCTTCATGGCGCTCGACCGCATCGAGCGGGCGCGGCCGAGGTCGCGATCGGGCGCACCGAATCCCACGCGCGCGCACGTCCATCCGAACAGTCGTAGAGCTGGCACTTTCGAGGACGACTTCTTCTACAGCTACGCGAAGGGTGAGACCGACCGGCTCTACAAGAAGGCCGTCGAGCTGTTGAAACGCAAGAACGCCATCCGCCGCCTCGCCCGCTCCGAAGCGCGTCAGCTCACCGAAGACGAACGGCTCGTCACGCTGATTACGCCCGCGGCGGTTCGCGTGTTTGAGCAGCTTACCACACTAGCCCGGACCTGCGCCGGCAAGGTGTTCCCGACCTGGGAGTGGATTGAGGCCGCGACCGGCTTGTCCCGCGCCAGCGTAGGGCGCGGGCTGTCGATCCTTGCCAGAATGGGTTTGCTCGACAAGCAGCGCCGGTGTGTGCCGATCGACCCTCCCGCTGATCGGCCGAAGGCCCGCCACGCACAGACGTCCAATGTCTATCGAATGAGCTTTCCTAACCGCCTCGCTCGTTTCCTTCCGCGCTTTCTCCGGCCCGCCCCGCTGCCTGACGACGTGATGCAGCGCGAGGCCGACCGCATCGAGGAGATCGAGGCGATGCGTCTATGGCGTACGCCCCGACAGGTCGTCGCCGAGGAAATCGAGGACGACGGTCTGCGTCGCGTGCTGGACAGCCTTGCCGCAGCGATCGAGCAACAAGAGTCTCAAAAAAGTGGTCAACCGCTCCTAGATTCATATGTTCTAGGGACAGATGGAGTTGGCCTAGACGGCCAACGCTTTGACGCCTGACGGCGAGACAGTCCCAGAACAAACCAACACGTTCCACTCAAACGCCAACACCAAGACGAACCGTCAGACGCGCCGCTTCGCGTCGCGGTGCTCCCGGAAGGAGCATGCGTTTTCTGTTGCGCTCAAATAGCCGCGTTCGTGTCTGGTGCAGCCGTTTTTCGTCCTTCAATGCGGCCATAGCGCCAGTCCTCAGCGGCGGATTGCGCGGTCAAGCCGAGAGCTTTCCTTATCAAGCGTCTTCTCATCCCTTTTCCCTGCGACCGTGGCGAGCTGGCCGATCATCATGCGTCGCCGCGATCCATGTCCGGGCCGGCACGATCCCCGCGCGAGTTTCAGGGCCGATCCCTTCCGAACGGCTATTCCTGAATTGATGGGAAAATGGGCGCTGGCCGCCTTCTACGATCAAGCGAATAACCGGCTGCGCCTACGGTTTCCGCTACGCGGACCCTCCGTTTTTTGGCTTGATCGCGGCGTCTGCACTCCCCTTCAATTCCCATCAGGAATGAGCCTGATCGATCGGAAGGACAGGACCATGCAGAACATCGCGGAGTTTCGGATCATCGGCCGGGTCGGGAAGATCACGGAGCATGACAAGGTCACGAAGGTGAACGTCGCTGCCAACTACAACCGCCAGGAGAATGGCGAGTGGGTAACGGACACGCACTGGAATGAGGTGACGCTGTTCGGCAAGCTGATCGAACGCGCCGCCAAGACGCAGAAGGGTAACCTGGTTCATATCACCGGCCGCGTCCGCCAGAACTCCTACGACACCGCCGAGGGCCGTCGCTACACAGTGGAGCTAATCGCCGACGGTTTCGCCGTTCTCGCCAAGGGTTCGGAGGACCGCGACTAGGCGCGGCCGGGGCCGCCTACCGGCGGCCCCTCTCGTCTACGAAGCTCAAGCTCGACCGCTTCACGGATGAAGTCGGCCTGACTCTCACTCTCTCGCAGAACAGACTTGATGCGCCCGAGCGTACCCTTGGGAAAACGCGCAAGCGTCTGATCCTCCATCGGAGGGCGACCAACGGAACGGACCTTGCTAGACGTCATCCATTGCCCTAGTAATTACCGATACCGCATATTGACGGCATTTGCGGTATCGTATATTACAGGCTGCGCCTTTCATCAAGGCGATGGAGGAAGGCCATGTTGGGTAATCTACTAACGATCGGACTGTTCGTCCTGATCGCTTGGGCCGTCCTCCGCGGTGGTGGGGGATCGAACCCTAGCATCTGGAGCGGTGACACTCCCGACGAGGAAGCCCGCCGCAACACGCGAACGGACTCCAGTTATCGTGGCTATGACCACTGGAACAACAACTCCGATCGAGGCTGGTAGCGCGCGTGAAGACCATCGCCATCAACGTTGAGAAGGGCGGCGCGGGCAAGACCATGATCGCCTGCCATCTGGCGTGGGTACTCGCCGATGGCGGCCATCGTGTGCTGTTCCTTGATCTCGATCGCCAGTGCAATGCGACCGACGCGCTTGCTGAGTTCGAGAGCCTAGGCACGTGCAAGCCGCTATTTGAGCCGAACTATGTTCCCCCCGCTACGTTTCCGCGGCTCGCGATCTACTCCAATCGCATGGGGGGAGAATATGACGCGGACTATCCGCGTGCGCTCTCGGCCCTGAACGCCAACTTTCCGACGCTCGATCCGTTTTTCGACTTCTGCGTCATCGATACGCCGCCCTCCTGGTCGTGGATCAACTTTGCGGCCTTGTTGGTATGCAACCACCTGATCGTCCCGGTCGAGCTTGGACCGTTCGGGCCGGCAGCGACTAAACAGGTTTCGGACTCGATCCAGACCGTGAACCAGCGCCGGAAAACGCCGATCCACGTCGTGGGGCTCGTTCCCAATCGCGTTCGCGCCAACGATACTCACCAGATGAAGATGCTGGCAGCGATCAAGGAAAAGATCGGAAAGAACCTGTTCACGAACTACCTTCCAGAGCGCGCGCACTACAGCCAGGCAATCCAAGAGCATGTGCCGGTGTGGCGGTTCGACAAGGATGTGCGGACCTCACTTCCGCCAATGCGCGCATTTCTCGAGGAAGCCATGACCCGGATCGGGAGCTACAAATGACAGACTTCTCCGGTTTCGACGTTTTCAGCGAGAAGGCTGCCGTTGCAGACGCCGATCGCGTCCAGCTCCTCGATCCCGAGCTGGTGTACCCCGATCCCGAGAACGTCCGCGGCGAGATCGATCCTGCCAAGATCGATGAAATGGCAGAGACGATCAAGGAGCGCGGTCAGCTTCAGCCGATCACCGTTGCTCCCAAAGACGCGGAGGGCCGCTACCGGATCATGTTCGGTGAGCGCCGCTGGCGGGCGTGTCAGAAGCTCGGCGTGCAAGTCCGTGCGATCGTCAGCAAGAGTGATGACGTTGAGCAGGTCCGGATCGACCAGTTCATCGAAAACGACCAACGCGAGGATCTGTCGACGGCCGACATGATTCGGTTTGTCACCGGACAGGTCGCCAACGGGCGTTCGCTTGCTGAACTGGCACGGGCGACGGGCCGCAACCGTACCCTGCTGACTCGCTATCAAGGGCTCGCGAAGGCGCCCGACTATATCGCTGCGTTGTTTGCGGACATTTCGATGCGAAGCGCGGTCGCCCTCGCCCAGGCCGCAAAAACCGACGACGCGGCAACCCGTACCTTTGTCGCCAACACCGCGGCGGAGGACATGACGGTATTGGCGTGCGAGCGGTTCGCCCGCGAGGTAGGAGCAAAGAAGCCCGCAACGAAGCCTGCCCCTTCCACGCAAGCCGAGACTTCCCCGGCTTCCGCTGAGAGTGAACCCGAGCCGTCGGAGAGCCCTGCCCCGCTGCCTTCGACCGACACGATCCGAGACGAAGAAGCCGATCGCGCCCTTGAGGAGTCGCCGGTGCCTCAAGGTGCGGCGGTGGTGAGTAGCGCGTCGACCGCGACCTCTCCCCCAGCCCCTCGCGCCATGTCCAAGCAGAAGACGGGCAAGCAGCGCGTGGAGCGCCCGACGATTGAGATCGAGGGTAAGCGCGCGATGGTCGTCGAGGCATTGCTGCACTTCGATGGTGAAGCGGAACCGCGCATCATAAGCTGGCGCTGATCGCGCCGGTTTGAACGGAGAGCGTCGACAAGGGTCGACGCTCGCGCCCAAGTGCAATCCTTCCTTCCGCGATTTCATCACTTTCAAGACGGATTGGGTGTGCCACGTGGCACACGTGAAGGCTGATTTTGGTAGGGGATGTTTGATGGCAGGACAGGTATTGCTGCGTTCTGCGTATTACATTACCTTCCCGGGTCATGTCACGGGCGGCGCAGCCTTCATCCCCCACCAAGGCATCAGCGATGCTGACAGCACGCGTTGATCGCGAATTGCTTGCCGCGTTCGACGCCGTGGCCGAGGGTAGGGGAGGGCGCAGCGCACTCCTCCGCACCGTTCTCCAGCAGGCGTTGAAGCATGTCGCAGACGCGCCCAGGATCGCGGCGCGCGCCGATAGCGCAGGCAATCGCGTTTCGCTCACCTTCACGGACGCCGAAACCGCCGTGCTCGATCATCGGGCGGCCGAGCGGGGCGTAGATCGCGCAGGATGGATCAAGGCGCTGGTGCGCCGGCACATCGGGTTGAAAGGCACAGTCGACGACGGCCTGCGCGATGCCGTGGCGCCGATCCGGATGCAGCTCCAGCGCATCGGCCGCAATCTCAATCAGGCGATGAAGGCCGGCAACGCTGCGATGATGGCCGATAGTGGCTTGCAGATCGATCGCGAGCTGCGCCGGATCGCTGACATGCGCGAGGAGATCAACGAGCAGATCGCAGCGCTGGCGGACGTGCTACGCGGCGAAACCGCCTTTTGGGAGGTCGCCGACTGATGCCGTTCGGGGATCGCGAGGACGAATTGTGGGAGGCGATGAAGCCAAGCTTCAAGCCGCGCCTCGTCAGCGATCCGAACGCCAAATTTGCCCGGCACGTCGTCAACGCGACGGGGCCGTTCGCCGTCAGGTCGCCGGCCGCGTCGCATCTCCGAGGGGATGCCAAGGCTACGCTCGCGCGTGTCGTTCGGCGCACGCCCGAAGTGCTGGTCAAGGTGACGGGACGCAAGAAGGGCGCCAAGCATCTCGCCGCCCATCTCGACTATATCGGCCGGCACGGCGACATCTCGATCGAAACGCGTGATGGCGAGGAGCTTACCAAAAAAGAGGACGCGCAGCGGATCGCCGATGAATGGTCCGATCCGCTCTACTGGCGTAAAGGAACGACGGTCTCGGCCGTGGCAATGGTGTTCTCCATGCCGGCGGGAACAGACGCCGAGACTGTAAAGCAAGCTGTCCGTGAGACGGCCGAGCGCATGCTCCGCGAAAACCACGATTATCTCATGGCGCTCCACACGGACACGCCGCGCCCGCACGTCCACCTCACCGTCCAGGCCGAAGGACTAAACCGCAAGCGGTTCGATCCGAGACGCGAGGATCTGTTCCGCTTCCGGGAGACGTTCGCCAATGCGCTGCGCAGCCGCGGCGTCGAGGCCGAGGCGACCCCGCGCTATACGCGAGGCCAAGGGAGGGCCGGCACCAGCATGGCGCTCACCCAGCTACGCGCTCGAATACGCAGCGGGGCGTCCCGTCAGCCGACCGAGGCCGATCTGCGACAGGCACGTGAAGCCATGCAGATCGCGCTCGGGAATGCTCAACAGCCCGCATTCGTCTCCAAGACACAAGCGAAATGGCAGGAAACCAAGCGGCGCTACGAAGCTGCAGCCGAACGGCTTGATCGCAGCCCCGATCGTGAGGACCGCAACTTGGCGCGTGACGTTCGGCAGTTTCTTCAGGAGCGGCCCGGCATCGAGACAGTCCCCGACCGGATGCTGCGTGAAGCGGAGGCGCGTGTGAGGGAAGCGCAGGAGCGAAATAGAATCGGTCCAGCGCAGGATCAGGGTGTGCCACGTGGCACACCTCCGCCACCCACGAGGCGGCGCTAAGGTTCGGAATGCGTCACCAACTTACCGGCAATGCGGGCCTCTACCATGTCGCGCGCGAGCTATCGCGCAGGGGGTGGCACGTCATGCCGACGGTTAGGAACGCCCGCGGCGCCGATCTTTATGCTGCGAGTGATGACGAGCTGCGCGTCCTACCCATACAGTCCAAGGCGCTCTCAAAACGTGCACCAGTCCCGCTCGGAGGATCGCTCGACAGGCTTTGCTCCCGCTGGTGGGTAATCACCATCAACGCGAACACCGCAGCGCCCACATGCTTCGTCCTGACTCTCGATGAGGTGAGGGCCGCGGCGCACCGCGGCGTCAACGCCGCCGGAACCGTCTCCTACTGGCTCCAGCCTAAGTCCTACGCGCTCGCCGAGTATGAGGAGGCGTGGGACCGGCTCGGGCTGCCCGACGGCAAATCGTGACGTCGAGCAGCAGCCTCGATTAAACCGTGCAGGACGGTACGATCTAGCCGGCGAGGGGGGCAACCGGCCATGCCCGATAGCGCGCATCCATCACCGCGACCGTGACTTCTGTAGGATTTGATCCTGCGCCATCTCGCGCACACGCTGTTCCTGCCGCGCCTTCACCTCGATGCCGGCGACGGTCTCTCCACGGCCGATCCGGGCCGCGACCTCTTCCTTCCGCTCCGCAACGAACTCCCGCCGTTTCTCGTGATCGGCGGGGAAGCGTTCGGCCGCGACTGCCATCGCAAGCGCGACGTGGCTTTGCGCCTTGCGCAGCTCGGGGTCTTTCGCGTTCTGGACGTCTGACTGCCGGCGAAAACGCTCGGCCAGGTCAGTGTGTGGCTCGGTTTGTTCTTTGGTGTCGCGGGTCTGGTTGCCAGTCCGCGTCGATCGCGCTTGATTGTCGGGAACGCTGGCTTGCCGCGCCTGCTCGCGCTCTGCTGCGGCCTTCGTCTTATCGTCAGGCTTGTAGCCGTCGACCTTGATGCCCTGCGCGGAGGCGGCGAGGTAAGCGGCGCGCTGAAACTCGGCATCGCCGCTGACCTTGATCGATGTCCACCCGTTTTCCTTCGCGAGCCGGATCAGATCGGGGAGGGAGTCACGGTCCTTCGCCTTGATGCGATCGGGCGTGATGGTCGCAACCGGCTGTTTGTCGTGCGCGCTGCGATAGAGCTTGTCGCCAACCCGGAGGAATCGGGAGTCCAGATCGGCAGGCACTTCCATCGGCCGCCTGCGTCGGCTCTCGCCTTCCTTGCCAGCGCCGGCAGCTTCGACATTCTCAACCATGTCACCGCTCCTGTTCGATTACACCAACGACCTCATTTCCACGTTGCTCGGCCGCCACGTCGATAAGCATGTCCGGATGATCCTGGGTGACGACGCAATCCATCGCGAACGTGAACGGGTCCGGGTCCGTGAGCTGGTCGAATGTCGGCATCGCGCAGTCGGGCAGGTCTTCATCGTCGCGAAGCGTGCGCGGAATTGGGGGAACTTCCGGTGCCGGTTCGACGCGCGCTCGAAAGAGCCCGTCCGAATAGTAGCGTATCTTGTCGCCGTGGATCGGCGGGATGCCTCCCCGGAGGAGGAGCAATTCACTGTCGGGAAACTGCATCAGCTCTTGAGGGAGCAGGAGGGCGCGGCGCTGATCCGACATTGACTTGGAGCGGTTCGCCAGGACGCCGTGGATCGTCAGGGACTTGGTGACGGATTCCTGGCCGACGTAGCCGATCCGCTCCGACAGTTCGTTCGCCACACGCAGCTCTTTCGGCGTGAAGGCGACCTCGACGCCGCAATTGGCGACGATCTCATTGGCGACATGCTCGCCATAGACAGCCCGGAGCTGCGATCGGGACTGGATGACGGGGAGGAGGCGGATGCCGTACCCGGCGACGTAGGAAAAGGCGCTGGCGATGACTTGCGCCCGCCCGATCCGCGCGAACTCATCGAGGATGACTAGAATCTTCAGCGGCGTAGCCACGTCGGGCAGATCGCGCACATTCAGGTCAACGAGCTGCTGAAACAGGAGGTTGTAGAGCGGTGCGACCCGATCCAGCTCGTCGGGCGACACGCCGAGATAGATCGACATGCGCTTGCTGCGCAGTTCGCGCAGATCGAAGTCGGACTCCTCCGTCGCCGCGTCAACGCGCGGGTTGAGCCATAGGCTCAGCTTCGACGTGACGGTCTGGACGATGCCGGCGAACGTGTTGTCCGCCCCCGACGTGAAGTCGGCGAGTGCGTTCCGACACCCTTGCGACAGATCGAGCGAGCGATCGTCGAGGACGCGACGGAAGAACCCGCGCGTGTCACCCGTTGTCATCAGCCGATAGATTGAGCCGATGGTGAAGGGCTGATCGGCGACCGCGAGGTAAGCTCCGACGCCGACAAAGGCAGTTCGCGCCGAATCCGTCCAGAACGGCTCCCCGCGTTCGGGAGGCACGAACAGCATAGTGGCAATCTTCTGCAGCTCGATCACCACCTGATCGGGGTCGGTGCGGTCGATGTAGCCGAGCGGGTTGTAGCGGGCGGTCCGGCCTTCGGGATCGGTCGGGTTGAACAGGTAAACCGCCTGTCCGTATTTCTTGCGAAAACCCGCCGTCGCGTCCCAATTCTCGCGCTTCACATCGAGGACGACGACCGACTCCTGCCACGACAGGAGGTTCGGGATAACGATGCCGACGCCCTTGCCCGAGCGGGTAGGGGCCTCCACGATGCAATGTTCGCTCCCGCCGAAGGTCAGGAACTTGCCGCCCTTCTTGCCGAGGACAATGCCGTCACCGGCGCGGAAGCCGGCGCGGCGGATTTCGCCTTCCTTCGCGAAGCGGGCGGCACCGTGCAGGGGCGGCTTTTGCTTGGCGACCCACCACAGCATCAGGCCTGCGATGATGGTGCCGACTAGCGCGCCCCCGGTGAGGGCTTTCAGCACCACCGGATCATGCCGGTAATACCAGAAGAATGCCGGCATCTTGAAAATGTCGAACTTCGCGCTGGGGAGGCCCAGGTATATCCACGCAACGACCGACGTGATGAGGAACGCGACGACGATCCCGACCGGGATGCCGAGCGCGAGGATCGTGCCCCGTTTAGGCGGCATGACGCCCTGCCGGGTCATAGTAGATCTCGGTCATCCGGAACTTGCCGTCGACCTTCTTCATCTGGACCACGACATCCACGAGAATCTTCAGCAGCGAGCGTATGTCATCGCGCGCCAGGTCCGCGCCGCCCTCGCTTTCCTTTACGAGCAGAGTCAATTGCTCGAACGCCAGCTCGGCCGAGTCCGCATGTATCGTCGTGATCGAACCGGGATGACCGCTGTTGACGTTGCGGAGGTAGAAGAACGCCGTCCCGTCGCGCAGCTCTTGGAGCAGGATGCGATCGGGTCTCATGCGCAAGGCGCTTTCCAGCAGCTCCTTGGCTGTCACCTTGGCGGTGCCGGTGCCATCCTTGCTGTAGATCATGTGGACGACGTTCTTGTGGGGCACCACCAGCTCGCGCGTGTCCTCGATCGTCAGCAGTCTCTCATTCTCCGGTATCAGCTTGATAAGCCCCTTGGAGAAGGTCGTCTTTCCCGAGCCCGTGGCGCCGGAAATCAGAATGTTGAGTCGGCTGCGCACCGCCAGCTCGAAAAACTCGACGTGCCGACCCGCGTGAAGCAGGCCGAGCAGTCGTTCCTCGACCGAGCTGACCCGCTTGGTGGCGACCTTCGTTTCCGCGAAGAGCCCGCTCGCCTCGAAATCCGCCATTGTCATCGTCTTCGTCGACGGCTTGCGAACCGTGATCGACACGGTGCCATCGGGCACGACAGGCGGAAGGACGAGTTGGACGCGCTCACCCGTCGGGAAGATCGTCGAGCAGATCGGGTTCTCGCGCGTTACGTCCTGCGAGGTGAACGCGGCCGCAGCGCGGGCCAGTTGGTTGAGCGCGTCGAGCGTCAGATCGTCCTCGCGCTCCCAGGTCCAGCCACCATGTCGCTCGACGCCGACGATCGCCGGCTCGTTGATGACGACTTCTGTTACGCCATCATCATCGAGATACTGGCGAAGTGGCCGAACAGCATGATCGAGGATCGCCGTGTTACGAAAGGGGGCGTTCACTTGAGCCCTAGCCCATAGACTTGCGAGAAGTCGAAATCCTTGGCGACGGTGATCGCCAGCTGGGTCCCCTGATTCACGCGGACGATGGGGCGAATGTTCTGCGTGTCTTGCAGGATTTGCGACGTCGTGTCGCCGGGGGTGCGGAACACCGTCGAGCCTTCCGGGCTGACGGCCTGGCCCGCGATCTGACCGCCCGCATCGAGGACGCTGAACAGCATCGCGGCACCGAACCGCTGCCAGAAGAACCGATCGATCTTGCCCGTGACGCCGGCACGGCCGAGCGGGTCCGAAGCCGGCGAGCCAATGTCGATCGCGACCCCGCGGGGCGTGACGGCCCGCGTCCACATCGCGAACAGGCGATTTTGCCCGCGTTGCAATCCGCCCTGATATTCGCCGAAGACGCGCGTGCCTTTCTCGAGCAGCACGACGCGGCCGTTATCCGAATACACATCCCGAGGGATGATGCAGGTCGCATAGCCCGGCACGGTGCTGTCCATCGCGGTCTGAAGCGTGCAGGGGATGATCGCGCCAGCGGTGACGAGGTAGTTGCGGTCGCCGATCATGCGCGCCGTGGCGGTGCCGATCGCCGAGGTTTGCTTGAGGTTGTCGAGGTTGGTCCGCGACGGGGTGCTGTCGCCGTCACCTTGCGAGTTGCCCGCGCCAGCAACATCGCCAAGTACGCGCCTAGCGCCCTGGTCGCCATTATAGGCGATCAGCGTCGATCGCCGGGCATTGTCGCGCAGTTCGCGGGCCTCGTTGGCGCGGCGCTCCGCCTCACTGACGCCGCGGCTCTGCTGCTGCCCTCCCGCTGATCCATAGGGGGTAATCGGCTGACCATCGGAGCCGATCGCCGGCACCTGTTCGCCGGTGAGCTGAACCGGCGCGTTCGGATCGCGAGGTGCAGTCGCGAGCGTCGGCGCGATGACCGAGTTGGGATCGTAGGGCGCTTCTACAGCCGGAGGTGGCGCCTTCCTCGCCTCCAGGGCCTTGTTGTCTCCACCCGACCCTGAGACGAGCGACAACACGCCGAAGACGATCGCCCCGGCCAAGGCCGCGCCCACGACCATCTTTTTGTTGTCCCACTGAACGGCGTTGAGCGCAGGCATCTTGCTCGGGCGATCGACCGCAGGGGCGCGATCGATTTCGCCCACGTCGGGCGTCGCATCGACGTCGAATCTTTTGTCGGACACGTCAGTTCTCCGTCGTGCGCTCGACCGCTTCCGATGCCGTATCCGTCTTGGGATCGCGGCCGTAGAAGCTCGGGCTTTCGTTATAGATGCACAGCACCACCTTCCCCCGGCGCAGGCGCATTTCCTTGTAAACGCCGTGAACGACCACGAACTCGTCGCGGACGTCGAACGAGGCCGTGGCCTCGCTGCCGTCGGGATTGACGGTGAAGATCGCGGGTATCTCGCGCTGGTTCGGGAAGCGCATGACGGTGAACTGGCCGTTGTCGCTCACTTCGGACGGTTGCAGCTCGGACGATCCCTGGACCTTGTAGTTGAGGTTACGTGTCCCTTCGAGGACGCCGATATCGAGCGCTGCCTTGATCGCGCCGTTCTGCGCGGCGAGCGCCGCGGCGAGCTGCGCGCGCTGTTGCGTCAAGCGGGCCTGTGCTGCCTCATATTCCGGGTAGCGGAGCCGAACCTTGAAGAAGGTGCCCGGCGAGCGCGCCGTAGCCACAGCCGACAGCTCGAACGTGTAATTGCGCTTGGTTCCCTGAAAGTCCGTCACCACGATCAGATTCGTGGCGCCAGCGCGCTCGCGGGGCTTCACGAAGAGCGAATTGTCTGCCGGGGCGACCTCCCAAGAGACTGTGTCTCCCATTGCCACGAACTTGATGACCTCGCCGGGGGCGAACTCGATTTGCGTCGCGGTTCGGAACGCGCTGCGAACGCGGATCACGTTACCGTCGGTATAGACGACCTCGCGGATACGGGCATCGGGACCGCTTTGGGTGGGGGTCTGCGCCAGCGCCGGCGCTGCAGCCATGGCGCCGATCGCCGCGGCCAGGAGCAGGATCGTCCTCATCGTGTCGGAACCTCCACGTCGGCCCGGTATGTCTTCACCTGAAACCCGAGCGGATTGGCGTATCGGCCGGCTTCCGTTTCCGGTTTCGACAGAACGTCGAAAGTGATGGTTGCGATCGCCGGCGTCTCGATCACTTGCTGGTCGCGCTGGAGCCGCTTGATGAAGCGAACTTGCGCCACATTGGGCGAGATGAAGGCGACGGAGCGGATCGCCACGAAGACCGCGTCGTTTGCGGTGAACTGGTTTTGGGGGGAGTCCGGATTGTCCTTCTTGTAGAAGGCCGTCCAACGGTTCTGTTCCTCCCGCGCCGAGAGTGAGAGCACCTTCCGGAAAAACTCCTCGCGCGCCTGAGGAATCCACCCTTCGCGACCGCGTACATAGTCGGCGAGGAAGTACTTCCGGATCGCCTCGTCATAGGTGATCGTCTTATCGCCACGCAGCTCCTGGGTGACTTCTGTTGCACCCGTCGAGCGATCGACGGTGACGACGTAGGGCACGACCGTCTTGAGCGGCGACAGCGCCAGCACCGCAGCCGCGCAGATCGCGGCAAACACGATCGCGACGATGGCGACGATCCATGCGATGCGGCGCGAGCGGACCGCGGCCACGAACCGATCGCGGTCCCAGCTCTCCGCTTCCGCGAAATAGGCCTTTAGATCCTCGTCTTTGTCCTTCACGCCGATCGCCATCTCAGCAGCTCGCATATGAGGTTGAGAGCGCGGCAGTCGGACCGGCGCTTGGGGTGACCGCGCCGATCGCCGGCACCTTACCGGCCCGCGACGTGTCCGACCCGTTGGAAGCTGGTGTCGCTTCCTCGGGCGGGAACAGGTTCGTTGTCGGCACTGGGGCTGATTGAGGTGTGCCACGTGGCACACCCCTGACAGCCGGCGCTGCCGCGGCCGACGTGGCATTGCGCGACGGGATCGATGGGAGAACCGTCCCATAGAGGTTCGCGGGGCGCTTCTGCCGGCCGTTGCAGCGGGGGAGCTTCTCGTCCTTCGCGGCGACCGCTGGAATTGGAGGAGTGAGGGCCGCGAGAGCGAGAAAGGCTAAAGCCGAACCGAGCTTCATGCCGGGTCTCCGATTAGCTGTTGTTGTAGAGGGTGCCGCCAGCGGCACGTGCTTCAGCTCGACGAGCGCGATTTGCCTGCCAACGATTTACCGCTCGCTGTGGAGCGTTTGACCAAGCTCGGCCGATCATCGGCGCAATCCCGCCGGTTGCGGCGTTGGCGAACTGTGAGGCGAGTGATGCGCCACCACCACCCAAGCCCGCAGCCATGCCTGGTATCTGGAGGAAGAAGAAGAACCCGAGAGCGTAGAACCCGAGGGCCTTGACCGCCGCGAGGATCAGCGAGTCATCCTGCGTGATAGCGTCAATGAAGGCATCGGCCGCGTTGGCGATGAAAACCGTCACAAGTAGCGCGAAGGCAACGAGGATGACGTAATTCACAATGCTGCCAAGCCACTGAAAGAAGAATGGTCGTGTGGAGTCGAATAATAGAGCGGCGACAAAAAGTGGTCCGACGGCAGCCAACAAGGAAAGGGCAAATAGCGCGAAGGCGCAGATTGCGAATCCTAGGGCTGACGCCAGCAGCGCAGCCAGCATTATGACAACATTAATGATTTCGCTGACGATGATTTCATCCCAATTGTTCGGGATGCCGGCGAGGTTCGTTCCCTCCTCGGTAGTGTGAGTTTGAACAATCTCTTTAATGTTCGCGATGGCGCGAACCGCGCCCTTGAGTATCCCGTCGAAGAAGCCGCCGAGTCCGTTCACGTCTTGTGCGCCTACGGCGTTCGCGACTTCTCTCGGCAGGCCGTTCATGGCGAGAAGGCCGACTGACGCACCGTAGAGTGTCGTTACTGCGAACACGAGAGCAGCGAGCTTCATTCCTCGATAAACGAACTCGCGAAACGGGTATTCGACAGCGCCTCGCAAGATCGCGAAGCCGAGGAGAATGATGTAGATTGTCACCCCCACCCGGAGCGGGCCAGAAATCCAACCGATGACCCCAGCATAGGCTGCGACCACCCCCGCAAGTGCGGCATCAAGCTGGTTGAACATCGCTGTATAGATATTAAAGCCCATCACACCGATCCCGGATTGCTAAGACTTCATCAGATACCCGCCTCTTTGCGAAGCTTATCCGTATCGGCCTTGTTCCGTAGCAAGGTCTTGGCAGTATCCACGTTGTTGCAGTTATTGACGACTACAGCAGGCCATGACGCGGGAGGGCGCTGTGACGCCTTCCACGTTGTGCAAATCGCGTCTGTTTCAGCCAACTCGCCTTGGTTATCCATGTAATACTTGGCGGTACGCAGCGGCATGTCAGACCGAAGGCTGCTCTGGCCGGAGTCGGTTTCCTTCGTACCACATGCCACCAGCGCCAAAAGGCAGGGGAGGAGCCACGGAGCCTTGGTCATGGGTTGACCCCTGCCTCAGCCCGCAGCTTGTCGATTTCCGATCGATTAGACGCCAGAGACCGTTGGTAGCCGGCTTCGGCCTTTGCCCTCCGCTGAAGCTCGATCGCCTGAAGGGCCATCTGATCGTTCATCATCTGGGCTTGTTCGAGCTGGAGCCGCGCCGACATGTCGGCACGTTCCGCAGCCGAGTTAGCGCTGTTGAGGCGGCTGCGCAGCACTTCGAGGCCCTGGCGCCGGCTCGTCACCGCATCACCGACATTGCCGGCCAGGCCCGTCGTCACGGCCGCTTCGCGCGAGCCTTGCTCGTAGGCGGCACGCTGGTCGGCCGTCAGCGTTGGCGAGCCGCGCCCGATGAGATCCTGATAGACGTCGTTCGCCTTGCCCCGCAGGCCGCCAACGACGTTGAGATCGCCGTTCGTGTATCCGTCGAGGGAGCTGGAGGACACGTTGCTGGTGCGCAGGACGTCGTTCTTGAGCTGTTGGGCGACGTTGCCGATGTCCGTCATCTTGTTGAGGTCTTGGTAGAGCTTCTGCGCCTCGCGGATCTGGTCGGCTCCCTGCTGGATAACCTGGACGCCCTGCTTCACCTGCTCGATCTGCTGGAGGATCGAGCCGACATCGTGGACCGGGATGCCCTGCGCATGCGCCGCGCTTGCCAGCATGAGCGCCGATCCTGACAGCGTGAGTGCGATTGCCTTCAGTCTACGCATGTCCCTTCTCCTTCAGCTTGCACGACGACGTTGGTGGAACACGGGGAGCCAGTTGGCCGGATCGGGGCCAAACTCGGCCGCGGCTTGGACGGCGACCGGCGTCGTTTCGGCGCGACCCGACAGCACGGCCAGCTCGTTATCAAGGCCGGTCAGATCCAGTTCTACCACCACGCTGTCATGACCCTGCTTCACGAGGAACTTGCGCGACTCCGGCGACAGTTCCTCGCGAATGAGCTGGTATTCCGCGTCGGTGAGGGAGAAGCCCTCGACATAGTCGCGGCGCGCCCCCTTGGGGTTGGGAAGCATCACCTGGGTCGCGACCTGTTCGAGGATCGAGTGCGCTATGTCGCTCTTGAGCGCGTCCGCCGGCGACTGCGTAGCGAACACCATCATCGCGTTGCGCTTCCGGTATGTCTTCAAGCCGTCCTGCGCGAAGCTCCGGAACGCGTCGTCGCCGAGCGCCTTCCAGAACTCGTCGACAGCGATGATCGTGCGCTCGCCGGTCAACAGCTTGTCGATCCGGTGAAACAGGTAGAGCATCAACGGCGTGCGGACGTCGACGTTGTCGAGGAAGTCCGTCATGTCGAAGCCGATGAACCGGGCATCGAGCGTCATTTCGTCGCTCGCGTTGTCGAACACCCACCCCATCGACCCGCGCGAGGTCCACTTTTCGAGGCGGGCGCCGATGCCGCCCGCATCGGACATGCCGAGCATCGTGCGCAGCGCGTCCAGCGAGCGATCCTCGCGCGGGAGTCGCATCACCGCGGAGATCCCTTCATCGATCAGGCGCTCTTCCTGGACCGTGATCGGACGGCTCTCCGTGCGGACGAGCTGGCGCACCCACAGCGACAGCCAGGCCCGGTCCTCCGGCTTGTTCTCCAGCGCCTTCAGGGGCGCGAAGCCGGTCGGCTTGCCATTCTCGAGCGTCAGGTAGGTGCCGCCCGATGCCAGCACAAAAATCTGTGCGCCACGGTCCTTGTCGATGAAGATCTGGCGGGCGCCTGTCTTCTCGGCCTGCGCCATCAGGAAGTTGACGATGACCGTCTTGCCGCCTCCGGTGGGGCCGACGATCAGCGTGTGACCGATATCGCGTTTGTGGAAGCTGAAGAAATAGGGGCTGCGCGCGCTGGTCTTCATCAGCGCGACCGCGTCACCCCAATGGTTTCCGGTCGCGAGGCCGGCGGGATAGGTGTGGAAGGGTGAGAAGGCCGCGAAGTTGAGCGACGTGATCGGCGCCGGCCTCGCGCGCCACGCGAAATTGCCGACGAGCTGGCTCCAATAGGCAGCTTCCAGCGCCGCCCCCTCTCGCGCCGCGACCATGCCGGTATCGGCAAGCGCCGCGCGCGCGATCGACATGTTGTCGCGCAGCCCCTTAAGGCTGTCCGAATATACCGCGAGCGTGAAGTGATGATCGCCCAAGACGAAGCGGTTGGACATGAGATCGTCCGCTGCGTCGACGAGATCGAGCATCTGGCTGACCGCCCGATCGTCGGCGTTTTCCATCTGCTTCTGCCGCAGCCGGAACCGCTCCGAGGCCGCAGCGCGGCCGAGGAAGGTGAAAGACTGCGTCAGCACGAACGCGAAATCGACAGCGAGCAGTGACTGGAACTGCGTCGGCGTCGTGGTCGCCGGATATTCCCGAATGCCGAAAATGCCCCCGAAGGCGCTGCGATCTGCGTCGCGGATCTCCACCGTCTCGCCACCGAAGACGACACGCTGGCGATAGAGAGCGCTGCCGAGATGTCCCCGGATGATCGGGACGCGGCGATGCCGGCCCGTCATCACCATTTCCGCGACCTCCATCGTCTCGGAGAATTTGAGCCCGTTGTGCCCGTAGATCGACAGCCGGCGCGGGGAGCAGCGGTCCATCAGCTTCTCGAAATCGCGGGCCTTGTCCTCCAGCGCCTCCAGCAGATCGGCGTCCACCGTATCGGCCTCCGCTTCCGACCGGGCCTTGTTCTTGAAGAGCTGGACGAGCTTGTCGGCGCCATGGACCGAGGGACGGAGCACCAGGGTCACGAAGAACCGGTTGATGAACAACCGCTCCCTATTCATCCGCGCGAAGTAGGCGGCGTCGAGATCCCGCGCGAACCGGGACCGGAAGTTTCCGCCCGGATATTGCTCGACGCGCGCGCGGACGAGGTGCGTCCAGATCGACAGGCGATCGTCGTGCAGGTTGCGCAGCATCCCGTTGAGCTTCGCGTGCCAGTCGTTCAGGTCGCGCACGTCGGCCGTCTCGAAGGCCCTCCCCTGCAGCTCGAACGTCAGCATGATCGCGCCGGAATCGAGCATCACGACTTCGTCGGTGACGTGCCGGGCATACGGCAGGAACTTGGTCGGCATCACTTCCTTGAGCGCGACCTTCATCGGCACCTGTTCCGAGAGGCGATTGGCCCTAGCCATTGCGGCCGAACCCCTTCCGCTTGATGCCCTTCAGGGGAAGCGGCGTGTAGCTCGACCCGCCCCAGAAGACGCGGTTGCGGTTGGCTGCCTTTGTGCGGCCCCAAAGGAAGATCAGCCGGAAGGCGTTGACGTCGTGGCGCACCACGAGGCGGGAGATGCCGAACATAACCGCGGCGACGACCAGGCCGTAAATGGGGTTCGTCGTGCCGATCAGGGTGATGACCGAGGCCAGCAGGATCACCACGGCCGCCTCGATCGGAATGCCGGCGAACAGCGCAGGCCGCGTCACCGCCAGGAACAGCGTGTTGCGCGCCATCACTTCCCGTTCTTCGTCCACGCTACGCCCCTTTACGAAAACACAGGCGGAAGCGGGGTGTGCGGGACCCCGCTTCCATGAACATCAGCCCTGGAGCTGATCGACGATCCACGGCGCCGAGAAGATGATCGCGATGCCGATGATGACGGTGACGAGCGCCCCGGTGTTGACCCGACCCGTGAGCCATCCGAACCCGGCCGCGATCAGCGCGAGGATCGCGACGATGCGCAGCAGCCCGTTGCTCAGCAGTCCGAGGACCGCATTGCCGAAGCTCTCCAGATTGGTCTGCGCAAACGCCGGCTCGGCCGACAGCAGCGATGTCAGCGCCACCAGGCCGAACATCGACAGCAGACGGGATACCTTGCGCTGGCGCGGCGTCATCGCCTCGACGCGAGCGGTGACACGGCTTCGGAGGGCGAGCGCCGGCCCACCGAAAGATGCGAGATTCATCGGTTTTCTCCTTCTCCGGCGAGACGGGCTCGCTCATATTCCGCCCTCGCAAACACGTCCCACGATGGCGGCGGTGGGGGAGGCGCAGCTTGTCGCTGACCCGCGGCGGACGTGTTTTCCTCGACCAGCGCGGCGAGCTGCGCAGCCGCGCTCGACCCTTCGCCGGTATTCGTTGTGTCGGTGAACGCGCTCACGCGCACCGCGACGGGCCGGATGCCGTCGGAGATGCCGGCATTGCCGACGACCTTGCCGACATAGCCGTTGGAGAAGCCACGCGACTGCGACCCGGTGTTGTACATGGAGAGCGCGATGCGGAGCGCGCGCTGGGGGTGCAGCCCGGCGCGCACGCTGTGGTAATTGCCGGACAGCACGGCCCCCGCCGCGGCGACGTTGGTGCAGGGATCGAACACGTTGTCCCAGGTCAGGCCGAGGGCCTTCATGTTGCGGGAGTTGATCTGCCCGAGACCGAGATCGACGGAATAGCCCTTGCTCACGTAGGAGCGGGCGAGCGCGATCGCCTGTGCCACGTTCGTCGCTGGCGCGACCTTCCGCCCCAGCCCGTTGACGTTGATCGCCAGCTCGAAACCCTGGCTTTCCGTCTGCACGATCGCCGCGATCGTCTCCGGGGCGACACTTGGCGCACACTGCGCTGCCAATCCCAAGACGATCGCGGACGGGAGCATCGTTACCGCTCCAGTGTCGCGGAGCCCGGTATTGGCCCCGCCTGTGCTGTCGCCTCCGCTTGGGCGACCTGTGTGCTACTCGGCACCGTATATCGGGTGCGGGAGCCATCCTGCATCGTCATCACGACGTAGCCGGGGCGTCCGTTCTTCGGTTTGGTATAGTCCGCCTTACGAACTCCGCCTGCGCTGCAGGTCGGGAACCCTCCACCCAACCCGAGATGGGTGATGAGCTTGCGGATCGGCGGGACGCATTCGGCGAACTGCATCCATCCACCGGGATTGCTGGCGCAAAGCAGCACTTCGCAAGCCCAGGTAGAATCAGCTGCACGAGCGGGAACTGCCGCCATCGAGGCAGTCAGGAGGCCAGCAACGGGCACTAAAGAAAACAAGCGATTTGCCATGTTTTCACTCCTAAGGTGAGAACATGCTAAATCGCTATGATGCGATTGCCTAGCCCGAAAACGACAAAAGTTTCAGAGAGGTGCGACGGCTTGCCGCGTCAGAACGACTTCTCGTCACGGAGCCCAGTGAAGGGGTGTACGTGGACCACGTCCTCGTAACCGTAGCCGAGCACGACGTGGCGTATGGCCGAAGACGCCTTCTTATACAGGCGGATACGCTTCTTGTCGTAGAGCCCGACATGGAACAGAGCGGTGCCACGCCAGCTCACGCGGACATTGATGTACCATCGTCCGCAGTCGCGCTGGCAAACATGGACGTCGGTTATCGTGCCACCCGGAGGCCGCAGCGTCGTCAGTTCACGTTCTAGCAGCAGCTCCAAATCCACCAATTCCCCCTGTAGTGATTCATGTAGTTTTCGCTGGTGCTTTGGCTCGCCCCCCGGTAGCCTATGACTGTCTTGCACCGGGGGTGTCTTAGATGGCCCAACGTCAGACCGCTACGATTGAGGAACAGGCCGACCGCATCGTTCGCCAACTCGGGGGCAAATGGCATGGCGTGTCCGCCATGTGTCGGTGCCCGGCCCATGTCGATGGCAGGGCCAGTCTATCGATCCGCATCGGCGAGCGCGCCGTGCTCTTCCACTGCTTTGCCGGCTGCACAACGGACGCGATCATGTCGGCGCTCCGCTCGGGCAAGATTCTCGGGCCTGCCGACCACGACCCAGGCCAGCGCCAGGAAGGCAAGGCTGACCTCAACAGGCTCGCTCTTGCCGTGTGGCGCCATGCCGAGCCCTTCGCCGGCACGCTCGCCGATCGATACCTGCGGGAGGGGCGCTCGATCATCCCCGACGGCATCAACGCGCGCTTCGATCCGCGCTGTCAGTGCGGGGCCGGCGCTGCCAAGGCGTTCGCACCGGCGTTGATCGTGCCGATCGCGGAGGACGCCGGCGTCGTCGCGATCCACCGGACCTTCCTGACGCCCGATGGTCGCTGGAAGGCCGACATGGACGAGCCCAAGCGGATGCTCGGCAATCCCGGCGTCGGGGCGGTCCGCTGGGGCGGCATTCCGCTCGACGGCATCCTGCGCCTTGCCGAGGGCGTCGAGGACGCGGCGAGCGTGATGAACCTGCTCGGTGCCGGCCAGGCCGTGTGGCCCGTGCTGGGGATCGAGCGGTACCAGGCCATCGCCATCCCCGAGAGCATCCATACCGTCGTCATCTACAGCCAGCATGGGGCCGAGGCGGCCCGTGCGATCGACCGGGCCACCCCGCACCTGACGGCCAACGGCCGCCAGCTCGTCGTCAAGCCGCCGCCCCACGCCGGTGATTGGAACGACCTTCTGCGCGAGATCCGCTCGCTATGAAGCTGTTTCCCGGCGCGACGCGGTTCCAACGATGGACGATGGGGGCGACGTTCCTGATCGTGGCGAGCTACGCCATTTCGCAGAACAGGCAGGCTCTGGTCGACGTCTCCAGGACACGATTGTCCTCGCCAGCCCCGAGGATCATCGATGGGGACACGATCGACTTTTCCAACGGGCGCGTGCGGGTCGTCGGGATCGATGCGCCGGATGATGACCTGCCGAGGCTGAAAGCGTTGTCGAGCGATGCCTTGCGGCGGCTGTCGGCGCGTGATGGCGGGTTGGACTGCTCGGTATCGATGTTCGACTATGCCTTGCGGCGCGAGCACCAGTGCCGAACCGATCCCAAGAGCTACGGTCGTTTGAACCTGTCGTGCCGCTTCCCTGCGAACAAGGCGAGCGTGGGCGCGACAATGGTCGCTCAGGGCTATGCGGTGGATTACCGCGTGTTCTCGGGCGGGGCGTATGTCGAGTTGATGCAGAAGGCGGCAGCACAGCGG